>Ga0207900_100011_pt1 | contig 293686 bp, 174 predicted proteins | sample LinPmetageLP39_FD_184052 | JGI IMG/M metagenome (GOLD analysis project Ga0207900, IMG submission 184052) | Marine viral communities from the Pacific Ocean - LP-39 (SPAdes) | ecosystem: Environmental > Aquatic > Marine > Oceanic | place: Pacific Ocean | collected 2010-06-14
TAAAAAAGGCTCAAATACGATGAGTCAAAATGATTTTTTGCGTTGGTGCCTTTTCTTTTGCTTCGTTTTCTTTGGGCAAGCAAAGAAAATGAAGGGTAAATAGCCAATGAGTTGGATTGAGTCATATGATATGTTAGATCACATATCACTAACCATCTTTAATGCAATCTCGCCACAGGAATTCCGTTTGATCCGCCAATTTGTCAAATACGTCAGTCTTCTCAATGGAATACATACGGTAAATGTATTCACTTGGATACATTTGTGCAATAAAGAATAGGAATTTGGGACACGCCTTTAACCACCAGCAAGTTATCTCCCCAGAAAGTATATTTGTTTTAACCTGTGTTCTACCAACCCCCCAAGACCATGAAAAACAATCGACCACTCAAAATCGTCATAGTCGTAGCCCTCCTACTGCTGATCCCACTCATCGCCATGCAATTGACAGATGAGGTCACCTGGTCGGTGTTCGACTTTCTGGTAGCAGCCATCATCCTGCTCAGTGCCGGATTCACTTTTGATCTCATCCTGAGAAAAGTAAAAAGCACCCTTTATCGAATAGCTTTTTCAATAGCATTGCTGATCCTCCTCCTGCTGGTGTGGGCCGAGCTTGCGGTTGGCATCTTCGGCACTTTCATTGGTGGATATTAAGTTCACCACATGGCTCCTGGCAACGCACCTATCCTGCAGGTAATCGGAGACTTCCTCAGGACATGAGTCCCTGGTGAATCTGAAGCATCTCCTGGAGCATCTGCAGGCGCACTTCGGCAAGCTGGGTATTGGGCCCGTTAGTCTTCAGTTTCTGCGCATGCTCCATTATTTTTTCGATACAGGCAATGCTCTGGAGGTGTTCTCCTTTAGCAAGATCGCGCACTTCGGTGTGGTAATCCGCCTTGGTAATTGTTCGTACTTGTGTATTCATCATCATATCCATTTAAGTGAGTTACGGATAAGATCCTGTCACTTCCGGAGCCTTCCAAGGCGGGATGGAGTCCAGATAGTTTTCAGATCGCTGGTTTATTAATATTACTAAAAAAAAATGACTTCTGTGTCATATTCACACAGCAATTATAGATTAATCTTCGCTCAAAGATTTTTCCTCTCTGTTACCCAATCGTGAATAAATCGTACCTGCCTGAAAATCAGACAAAAAGCCATTCATTAAATTTCTAGGTCATAAATAAAAAAAGTCACCCCGAAAACCGGGATGACTCAAACTTAACTGAACAATACCTTTAAAAGGTCTATTTCATAAGCACCTTGTGGGTGGTAACACCTGATAGACTCTCTACTCTCACCAGGGCGATTCCTCTCGGCAAACCGGATACATCCAGCACCTGTTGGTGGCTCCCTTTGAGCAGAAACTCCTCTTGATACAGGTACTTGCGACCATCTAATCCAAACACACTCACAGACACAGGTCCATCCTCATTGAGGTAATGACTGATCGTGAGCTGATCCACCGCCGGATTGGGATACATGACCAGCTGTGCTCGGGCCGATTCCTCCAGAAGTTCCACAATGGTCTCCTGCGCCACCCGTGAGCCTGTACCTGCCAACGACAGGTATACCATGCTTCCTGAGGTAGGTACTCCACCAAGGCTGGCACCCCAGTTTTTGGTATGCCCCTCAAGGCCTATGCCGATGGTGCCGCTACTTCCCACACCAATGAGCGATTTCAATACCTTGCCTTCCACGGCCAGGGGTGTCATCACAAATTCGATACCCGCGGAGTTGGTAGACTCTTCAAAAGGCCACCCGCCACTGCCGGTATATTCATTGAGCTGATTGTAGTTAGCATCTATATAAAAGTCAGATTTATCCGTCCACAAATACTGATAGCCGGTAGCTCCGTTGGTGTTGATGTATACATTGTATTCCCACAGTGCAGACGTGTCTATTTCAGCATAGAGATAGATATAATCCGAATCAGTATAGCCATAAATATTTTTGAAAGAGCTACCTGTCACCCCTGTGATGAGCGCTGAGTAATTCTCTACCGGACTCTTATAGCCATCGATAGCCAAGCTACCGGCATCAGAGCCGCCATCGAGTGTCAGGTAAACCATCGCAGCATCTTCCACCGGGATGGAGCCGAGGCTACTCGACCAACCGCTCGTGTGTCCTTCTATGCCCAGCCCCACGGTACCGGTGCTCCCAATGCCCAAAGCGTACTTGGGTATTCGGCCTTCTATGGTAGAGTCTGTTTTCACAAAGCGAATGGTCATTACTGAATTATCGGCTGTAAATGGCCAGGAAGGTGAGGCGGCCGTATCATAAACATTGAGCAAGTTCAGCGTACCATCCACATAGTAGTCAGACTTTTCAGTCCAGATGTAGTCATACCCCGTACTGGAGTTGGTATTCACAAAAATGCTGTACTCCGCCATGGTCCCCTCGTACTCACCATAGATGTAGATAAAGTGATTGTCGTCATAGGCGTGAATATTTCTCCAAACGCCTGTAGTCACGCCGGTCTGAAGGGCATCATACCCTTCGCTCGCGCTTTTCACTCCATCGATGGTGGCAGCAATGTCACCAGCCGCCACAGAGGAAGATTCAAAAGCTCCAATATCAACGGTATCACCAAAAACACGCTCATTTCCGAAAATATCCGTTTCACCTGTGCCCACCGTATACGCCGGGTCACCAGCGTCTATGGCCGGAGAGGTAGACTGCAACCTAAAATCTGGCGTGGAAGACACTATGTCCTCAAACACGGGATTCTCAAAGCTGGAGTGCTCATCCTGATCGGTACGGTTCACACGATACCAGGCAAAAGTGCCATAAGAATCATATCCACTGCCCAGCTGTGACCAATCGAAAATACCCACCGCAGGATCTGCCGTAGAGTTGGTATAGTACAGGTTGTAATCAAAGCTTATCGTGCTGTAATAGGATGTGGTATCAAAAGCCATGGCAAACGTCACCAGGTTGTTGGTAGCCGTAGCATAGATGATGTTGTTTTTGATGGTCAGGTTTTTAATATTCTTCTGAATGATCAGCTGAGAAGAACCCAAACTTCCGAGATAGGTATCTGATACACCACCATTGCCATAAATGGTGTTTCCGGTAATCGAAACATTGTTGATATAGCTACCACTGGCTGCAGAAGGCACACCCAGTACCAGACCCGTCCATGAGTTGTTAAAGGAGAGGTTGTTCCTCACAATATGGCCACCGGAGTGCACTCCGCTGTTTTCATTGCCTATGGAAAAGCCCACCTGGCAATCGGAAACTTCATTATTCTCAACCGTAATATTCTGTGAACCATCACAGTAAATGCCTGCGGCAGCGGCTATTGGTGACCGACAACTCCATACTTTGTTGTCTTTGATCACCCCATTTCTTGCATAGTTTTGAGCGGAAGAAACGGTAGCTCCCTGAATGTCGGGCACCCATGTATAATGACCAGCTGCCACTATGCCGATGTTCTGGACTTCATAGATGGTGTTGTTCGAAACCTCAAACCCATCGAGGTGGCCGTTCAACTGGATACCCTCTGTCCAGCCCGGAATCACGTGATGTATCAGGTTATTCTTAACCACCACATTCAGCAATGGAAGCGAATCGGTACCCACAATACTAATGGGCCCGATATTGTCATTGGGTGCCGCCGACTTTAAAGTATCGATCTCTGCCGCGGTGAAATCCAATCGGTCTTTCATCGGATCCACGTTGACCGTCCAGGAGAAATCATAGATTTCATTGCCAATGATCTCAATGTTTTCCCCGCTGTTGGCTACCTGAATTCCAAATTTGGTATCCTTCACCAATGTGGGGGTGCCATTGATCGTCTCGGTAGTGGCCAGGCTTTGATTGCATCGGTGGTCACGCAATTTGAATCCCTGCACACGTACATTTTTAGCTGCTGAAGTGATCGTTATCAGTGCTGCAAACTTCTTATTGTAAAGATTTTCACCATCTATAATCACCTCACCCTCTGTCTTGAGGGTAAGCCAATAGTTACCGGTTCCACCATTGTATTGGGTCAAAACAATCATGCCATTGGAATCAGGTGCATACACACCCGCACGAACAATGATTTCCTCATCAGAAACCATTCCTGCCAGGCCAAGTGTGGACTGACGATAATCAAGTGCCTCTTTGATGGTTTTGAACGGATCATCGGATGATCCGTCAGAAGAGCTTCCAGCATAGCTGGCATCCACATAGAGCGTAGTGGATCTGGACTGGGCGTCACCTGACCATGGGAACATGATCATCAGCACCAAAAAACTAAACGAAAGTAAACTTTTGAGATTCATGAGGTATAAGGTTAGGTTTGGTTACCTAACGAAAGTATATAATTTCACTTAAAAAGCAAAAGAAACAATAATATATTATTGTTTCTTTCGTTTACTTTCTTTTGTGTGTAAAAGACACAGATTGACCAAATAATCATCTGGCAGCGCTACAACTTATCTGATGATAATCCTCCTTACCGTGGTTTCTCCGTTGGCAGCTACCCTCACCAGGGCCATTCCTTTTGATATTCCCTTTAAGGATAATTCATGCTGATAGGATCCCTGAGGAAGCAACTCACTCCACTCAGCATATTGCTTCCCATCCACACCTATCACCTCAATCACAACCACGCCTTCACGATCCTGCACATGCGCTACCCTAAGAAAGTCCGTTGCAGGATTAGGGAAAATTGAAAGCATGTTGGATAAAGCTACGGGAGCTTCCACTGCCACTCTGCTACCGGCTGATCCTATGGTATAAGCCGCCCCACTGGTACCGGAAGGAATAGATCCCACCATGCTATACCCTGAATTAAGAGAAGCCACAGCCACTCTGACCACAGAGCCAGATATTCCCAGAGAAGATTTGGGCACAGACAGCTCCAACACCGAACTGTTTTTCACCGCAGTGATACCACCCAAACTACTCCATGACCAGCTACTGCCGGTGCCTGTATATTGATACAGCGTCCCATTTTCGATCATATAATTAAATCCCGTTGAAGACCAGCTGCTACTGGTGTATTCATTACTGCCGGTTGAGTTATTGTCAGTATCCAGAAACACCTGGTAATTCGTTGAAAAGCTTCCTTGAGCCAATACATAAAAATTAGAGGTGTTGTCAGCAGCTTTGAGAGAGGTAAGATTAGTGCCCCCGGTAGCAATGGTGGACACTGATGACCAATCGCTGGTAGCTCCATCTACCGTAATATTCAATGAAGCCCCAGCGGTTTCATAAGCTCCGATATCCACCGCACTCCCCTGCTTTCTGGTATTGCCCGCCAGGTCTTCCTGACCGGAGCCGGTAAAGGACGGATCCCCCGCATCCACAGCCGGGGAAGACGATGAAATCGAATAATCATCACTTCCGGCATTCACAAAAAGTGGGTTTTGCTTAACTGAGTTGGCATCTCCGGATACGTTATAAAACAAGCTGGAGGTATTGGCATTGTCGCGCCAGTATAAATTATAAGCCAATGTGTGGCTACTGGTGGTCGTCCCTCCCATCTGCACAATGGCATACCGCCAGTCGGTAGGATACATAATGTTATTCTTGATCACACTGCTAGTGTTGTTCTGTAGCGCAATCTGACCATTGTCATAGGTTCCGGTACCGCATTTGTAAAACGTATTGTTATAGACCTGAGTCCCACTTACGGTACTTGTGGTATTCGAACCCAGAAACAACCCGGACAAGGTGCAGTCGTAAGCCAGGTTATTTCTGACAATGTTGCCAGTACTGGACTTACCGGCCACTTCACAACCCACGGAGAACCCGACCTTATAGTTGAATACGATATTGTTCTCAATAGTAATGTAACTACCTCCGTCTACGTAGATACCACCTGCCGCATCCAGCGCTGCTGGACCGGCGTAGTTTTTCACCACGTTTTCACGAATGATTCCGCTTCGGGCATAATTAACACTGGCAGGAGCCCCGGTCCAAGAAAAATGACCAGCCGCATCAATCCCTATGTTGGTGTTACCATCGAGTGTATTGCCTTCTACTAAAAAGTTCTGAACGTTACCCACCAGAGTAATGCTCTCGCTGTATCCGGTAATGCAGTCATGAACGCTATTGTTACCTATAAACACGTTCTGAATCGCCGACGAGGTACTTCCCACCACCACAATGGCATGGGCATTTTCCCCGGAGGTAGGCATAGTCGTTTTCGAATTGGTCCAGCCAATGTTGTAAAACTCACAATTGACTATATCAATTTCATTACCGGTGCCATTGACGATGATACCATTTCCGGTATTCCCCCAATTGTTACGAAACACCAGACCATCCACAAGGATGTTGGTTGAATTGGTAATGTGCAGGATATTGATCCCATTGGTGCCCGTACTGGAACTCCCCTCCAGATTCACAGTACCGTTGTAGCTTTTGAGTGTGACGTTGTTCTTGCCGCTCAATACGAACGGACCGGTGTAGTTACCAGCAGCAATAAATATCACATCCCCCGAAGATGCACCCGAACATGCACTGGCGAGTCCGCTGCTGGTAGAAACATAAACATTGGCGCCCTGCACCGCATAGGCCAGAAAAAACAGTAAGGACAGGAAACCCGCCCTGCAAGCATTTCGGAAAGTATTCCGGTTTAAGAAAGAATAGATTGGTTGGGAAAAAATGGTTTTCATAAGTATAAAATATTTGGTTGAATACCGCTCTTGTGTTCAGCATATCGCCTCAACCCTTTCCTTATCTTATCAAAACTGAATACTCTAATTTAGTAAACTTTTTGAAAGATTATAATCTTTCTTTTACTTTCTTTATTTAACACTAAGGGTTTATAACGTTTTCTTTCCATGAAATAAGCACCTATTACATCCGTTATGAATCAAAAAAGCTCAGGCCTCGTCTGAAACCTGAGCTTTTTACCTGGAAAATTTTATGAAAACCTAGTACCGGTCATCAAACCCGAAGATGGGCTTTCTGGTCAGCCATTTACCTCTGGTGAAGTCCGGAAACTGAACCGGTGCGCTACCATTGGCTATGGATTGCTCGGTCATGCAGGTAACCGCCGCCCACGACACACAATCATAGACATCCATTGGCATGGGTTCGTTTCGCTTAAGAGCCTCTACAAAGGCATGAATTACGAAGAAGTCCATCCCTCCATGGCCGGCACCGGCAGAGTCAGACTCATACTTCTTCCAAAGCGGGTGATCATATTGCTTCATATAAGCAGCATCACTCTCCCACTCATGTGCAGGGCTTTTGCCTTCTATATAAATACCATCATTCACATCCATCCAGATACCATCAGTACCCTGCACCCGGAATCCGAGCGAATACGGTCTTGGTAAATTGGTGTCGTGACTCAAAACGATCGTTTCGCCCTGAGCGCATTTAATAACTGTAGTCACAATGTCCCCGAGCTTGAACTCCACATCAGCATTGGGGTGAGACTTCCCTCCTTGCGGATGCTCCACAATGTATTCATGCAGCCCTCTGGCTTTTGACGAGGTACTGGTGAGGTAGACAAACCTGTTACCACGGTTGTTATTGATATAGTTGGCCACCGGTCCCAGTCCGTGAGTAGGGTAAATATCCCCATTTCGGTTCACCGAGTGGTTGGTCCTCCACCTGGCTTCACTGTATCCTTTCTCCCCAAACTCTACACCACCACCATAGAGTTGCTGTCCATTATTGAACTTGACATGGCGCAAGTCATGCTGATAACCACCCTGCAGGTGAATAATCTCCCCAAACAGATTCTGACGCACCATATTGAGTACAGCCATCACATCTCTCCTGTAAGCCACATTTTCCAGGATCATAAAAGGTGTACCGGTCTTCTCATAGGCATCTACCAGAGCCCAGCACTCCTGAATATCGAAAGCTCCAGCTACCTCCAACCCTACAGCCTTTTTAGCTTCCATCGCATCTATGGCCATGGGCGTATGCCAAAGCCAGGGGGTAGAAATAATCACCGCATCCACATCCTCGCGCTGCAGCAATTTCTGATAGTCATACGGTCCGGCACCGAAGGTGGCCGGCTTCTTCATCCCAGCATCCTGCACCATTTTGGACGCATTGGCCAGGCGCTCCTGGTCGATATCACAAACAGCAGTGACCAATATATCTTTTCGCTGCAGGGTAAGCCCCAGCTGACCAGTACCACGTGCTCCTACCCCAATGAATCCGATCCTGATCTTATCCTGACCCTTGCCGAGACCAAACGCAAATGAAGGAGCCATCATGGCCAATGATGCACCCGCGGCTGTTTTTAGTACAAAATTTCTTCTATCCATTTTATTCATTAATTATAAATTCATCCGTATATAATTCTTCATTCCCCGGCTGGTATTGTACACTTTATGGAGATCTTAGTGCCGGAATATTCGCTTAATTCACTTCACTGATTAACCTAAACTTCCAAATAATAAGTAAATGAAACTTTTTGTTTTCAAAAAACAAAGTTTTAGAATGATATTTCTATATTTAAGCGAATTTTATCTTTCGTAAAGTTATTAATTATGGCATTAAGTACTTTGGACTGGTCCTTTGTGATCGGATTTTTCATCATCTCTTTAGGTATTGGCATCTGGACAGCCAAATGGGGCAATAAAGATGCTTCCGATTACTTCACAGCCGGAGGGAAGATGCCATGGTGGCTGCTGGGGGTTTCTATGGTAGCTACTACGTTTTCTACAGACACACCCAACCTGGTCACAGATATTGTACGCCAAAACGGGGTATCTGGCAACTGGGCATGGTGGGCCTTTCTGCTTACGGGGATGCTCACGGTCTTCATCTATGCGCGGCTATGGAAAAAATCCGGTGTGGTCACTGACGTGGAGTTCTACGAACTAAGGTACAGCGGGAAAATCGCGCGGTTTCTTCGCGGATTTCGGGCCATTTACCTGGGGCTACTCTTCAATGTAATGATCATGGCCACGGTTTCCCTGGCCGCCATCAAAATAGGAGGAGTTCTTTTGGGTCTAAGTCCACTCCAAACAGTCGTGATCGCCGGAACAGTTACCGTCATCTACAGCTCGCTTGGTGGACTGAAAGGTGTACTGATCACCGACTTTGTCCAGTTTTTTCTCTCTATCGGAGGAGCCATCATCGCTGCAGTGGTCTCGCTTCAGCATCCCAAAGTAGGAGGCCTCTCCAATCTCCTAAAGCATGAAAATGTGGTGGATAAGCTGGATTTATTCCCTTCGTTTTCCAATCCCGAAATTTTCATCACGCTGTTACTAATCCCGCTTTTGGTACAATGGTGGAGTGTATGGTACCCGGGAGCGGAGCCTGGTGGTGGTGGATACATCGCCCAGCGGATGTTTGCCGCCAAAAATGAAGACCATTCTATTAAGGCCGTTTTGTTTTTCAATGCAGCGCACTACGCCCTGCGCCCCTGGCCTTGGATTATTGTCGCACTTTGTTCGCTCGTGGTTTTCCCTGACCTGGAAAGTTTCCGTACGGCCTTTCCAAATGCCGGAAGCATTATCAACCACGACATGGGGTACCCGGCTATGCTCACATTCATCCCATCCGGACTCCTCGGGCTGGTGGTCACATCGCTCATTGCAGCCTATATGTCCACCATCTCCACCCACCTCAACTGGGGCGCCTCATACATCGTCAATGACTTTTATAAGCGTTTTGCCAAACCCGACGCTACTCAAAAAGAGATGCTGCATGTAGGCAGGATCATCACTGTGCTGTTGATGGTGCTCACCATGATATTCGCACTACTGCTGGACAATGCCCTGGGTGCGTTCCAAATACTCCTTCAGATAGGTGCTGGCACCGGACTGATCTTTATCCTTCGCTGGTTTTGGTGGCGTATCAACGCTGCCAGCGAAATGGCCGCAATGATCATCAGCTTTCTGGTGGCTATTTATTTTGGGGTGTTTCATAAGATGATGGGGTTTGAGCCATTGGCGTCATGGATGGAGCTGGTCATTGGAGTAGGCATCACCACTGCGGGCTGGATCATCGTGGCCTACACTTCGCAGCCCACCAGCATGGAGGTGATGATCAGCTTTATCAATAAGGTAAGCCCTGGCGGACCCGGGTGGACAAAAATCATCAATAAAGCCAAGGCAGATGGCCTGCAACTTTCTGAGCCCTCCGGGCCGTGGAAGGTGCCGATCGGCATTCTCTGTATGATTGCCGGCACCATTGGAATATATGCTTTCCTGATGGGAACAGGGCTGTTCATCTATGGTAGATACCTCAATGCGATCATTCTGATGGGCGTGACGGTTGTCTCCATTGTGGTCTTAAAAAGATTCTGGAGCAGACTTAGCTAAACGATGACAACAGCAGAAAAAAGGGTTCTTGTTCTGTGCCCCAACCCAGCCATCGACATTTTCGCGTGGGTGGACGGGTTTACTCAGGGAGTACCCAATAGAATCCTAAAAGAAACGCGTTATCCTGGTGGCAAAGGGCTACATGTAGGCATGGCCCTCTCCGAACTGGGTATTCCGGTGACCATTGCAGGATTTTGGGGCGGTGAAGCGGGTATTTGGATCAAAAAAGCCTGTAACGAGTATTATCCAAACATTGAGTTCATTGGCCCGGATATTTCCGAATGGTCTAGAAGCTGTTACACCTTCAAATCCAGAGGTGATTTTGATGATACGGAAATTTTAGGTCCAGGTCCGGTGGTGACTGATTCGGACTTCAGGCATCTGATGGATAGCATAGGAACCATGCTTTCCAACACCGCGCTGATAGCCCTCTGCGGTTCATGGCCCAAAGGAAGCCCGGAAAATGGTTATCAACAGGTGATCGAATTGGCCAAAAAAGCTTCCGTCAGAAGTTTTCTGGATTGTACAGGCCCCCAATTGGCCAATGCGCTGAAAGCACAGCCTTACGGTCTTCACCTCAACAGAAAAGAGATCACTGAGTATTTTCAGGTTGAATTTGATACTGCCAAAAAGCAAATCATGGAGTACTGTGATCTGGCAGCCATCACCGATGGCTCAAAGGGTCTTTACCTCATCAGTGAAAATGAAATGCACCATGCACTGGCCAAAATAGAAGCAGTCATCAGCACCATAGGTGCTGGCGATTGCCTGCTGGCCGGAATCATTGCCGGTGTACTGCAAAACCTCCCGCATCAGTCCATTGCCAATCTGGGAGCGGCCTGTGGGGCGGCCAACTGCATGCGCGCAGATCTGGGGATGCTCCATAAGGAAGATGTGGAAAGGTTACTGGCTGTAATGGCTGGGCAGAATTGATTCATTGACATTTCAACACTCTCACCACAATAGACTTACTGATAGGTGTGTGACTCTTGTCCGCAAAATGATTGATGGGTACCAACATGTTCGTTTCAGGAAAATAAGCCGCCAGATTCCCCATTGGGATATCATAAGCAATCACCTTAAACTGGCTTGCACGGCGTTCCACACCATCGTACCGGCTCACCAGATTCACCACATCTTCCTGTTGAAGTTTCAACTTTTCCATATCCAGCGCATTCATAAACACCACCCGTCGTTCGTTAAAAATCCCGCGATATCGGTCGTCCAGACCGTAGATCGTCGTATTGAACTGATCATGTGATCGGATGGTCATCAGCACAAAGTCCTCCTGGCTCAAACCATGATCAGCCAACCGATTGATGCTAAACCGGGCCTTCCCTCCGGGGAGTTTCGAAAAATCTCCCGCACGTGCATTATTAGGCAAATAGAATCCGCCACCTTCAGACCGTTTGCTATACGCCTCAAATCCAGCCACTACGGCTTCTATTTTCTCTCTGATCAGGTCATAGTTGGTCGAAAACGCCTTCCAGGGTATATTGCCCTTGTCACCAAAGTAAGCCCGTGCAATACCGCATACGATATCTACCTCACTCCTGAGCTGTTCGCTGGCTGGTGTCAGCCTGCCTCGAGACCGGTGTACTTTGCCCATGCTATTTTCCACCGTTACATACCGGGGCACCCCCTCTCTGACATCCTGCTCCGATCGACCCAGCGTCGGTAAAATAATCGCTGTTTTGCCGGTGATCAGGTGAGTACGATTGAGTTTAGTGCTGATGGACACTGTGAGGTCACATTGCTGCAAAGCGGCGGCTGTGTAAGCCGTATCGGAAGCAGCCGAAACAAAGTTGCCACCCAGACCCATGAACACCTTAACCTTTCCGGCATGCATGGCCTGTATACCATGCACGGTATCATAGCCGGGCTTTTCCGGTGGATCAAAACCAAATGTGTCTTTGAGGGCCTGATTGAAGGACGGAGAGACGTGATGAACGATACCCACCGTCCGATCACCCTGCACATTGCTATGTCCCCGCACCGGGCAAGTCCCTGCCCCCTCTTTGCCTATACTTCCTTTCAACAGCAGCAGGTTCACACACTCGCGGATATTGTCCACGCCGTTCTTGTGCTGTGTCAACCCCATCGCCCAGCAGATGATGATTTTCTGGCGAGAAGCCAGTAATTCTACTGCCTCGTCCACTTTCCCAGAAGGCACTCCACATGCAGCCAGCAGTGTGGATTCGTCATGACTATCCAAATCTTTCGTGAGCGCCTCCAATCCGTTGGTTTTTTCCTGAATAAATTCCTGGTCAAAGACCGGCCTACCTGACCTTTCCATAGCCAGTAATCTCTTCATGATGAGCTTGAGCAGCGCCACATCCTGATTGATTTTCACCTGAAGGAAAATATCTGTGAGTACGGTACCTCCACCCAATACACCTTTCACTTCCTGCGGATTTTTGAAACGAACCAACCCCGCCTCTGGAATAGGGTTTACAGTGATGATCTTCCCTCCATTTTCCTTGCACTGCTGCAAAGCGGAAAGCATACGGGGGTGATTGGTGCCCGGGTTTTGACCAATAACCATGATCACTTCAGCCTTTCCGAAATCCTCCAAAGTCACGGACCCTTTACCTATTCCCAGGGTCTCCGTGAGCGCCACACCGCTGGACTCATGGCACATATTGGAGCAATCCGGCATATTGTTGGTACCAAAGGCCCTGGCAAAAAGTCCGTAGAGAAATGCTGCCTCATTGCTGGAACGACCTGAGGTATAAAACAAAGCCTGATCCGGCGACTCCAGCTGACGAAGGTGATCTCCGATGCGATCAAAAGCCTCCTGCCAGCTGATGGGGCGGTAATGAACTGATCCCTTATCCAAAATAAAGGGCTGTGTGAGTCGACCGCTCTTCCCTATCTCATAATCCGTCAATTTTGACAACTCTTCAACAGAATAACGCTGAAAAAAATCAGCATCCACACGCTTCAGTGTGGCCTCCTCCGCCAGCGCTTTGGCGCCATTCTCGCAGTACTCTCCCAGCTGGGATCGGTCATCGGGATCTGGCCAGGCACATCCCGGGCAGTCAAATCCGTCTTTCTGATTCATATGAGCAAGTGTCTTCAGCCCCCGAAAAAGTCCCATTTCCATCTGGGCGTGCTTCAAGGCTACCGCCACGGCGGGCACACCAGCTGCATATTCCGCCCTGGGAGTAACCTTCAGGTCTTCAAACCGGATCGTACCGGTGATAGATAGCGCTCGCTTAAAGTCCTTCTCCATCCTCTTGATTTTAAGATCAGGTAATATAAAAAATACCACGGCTTCTCCAGATGGGTAGCGTGTAAATCCATCTGTACAAATCAGCACTCCTATATCACATGTATCCACTTAGCGTCGAAGTATTGTCGTTCAGCTAATTTTTTTTTATCCCACAGGCCGTAATCATATATTACTATTCCTTTTTCCTCCGACTGGCTCATTTATCGCGATAACGTGTAGCTAATACCTTGTTTCAAAACAAAAAAGCAAAAGCTACTATGTATAATCTCTATGCTACAATAAAAGGGGTCTGGAAAGTCTTCTTACTAGGATTTTCTATGTCCATTGGTTACTTATCTCAAGCCCAGGTGAATTCTGGCGGGACGGCCACCACAGCCGATCATAATAAACAAATCGTGGGCTACATCACCAACTGGGATGCCTGGAAGGCCACCAACGCCGGATTACCGGCACAGGGAGCTCTCACGCACCTCAACATTGACTATGCCAAATACACCATTCTCAACTACTCCTTCTTTGGAGTAGCACAGGACGGATCTTTGCACAGTGGTGATCTTCGCAATAAAAACATCTACCAGCCAGGCGCCGTGCAGGCACCGGGGGACATCTTCTTCACAGACATCTACAGCAGCTGGGACATGCACATCATTTTTGGAGAGATCGATCCCATTCAATACATCAACCAGGAGGCTGCCGACAGGGCCGCTGCTCAGGGATTTGATGTGACTGTGGGTGGAAACTCCTGGTCGCAGCCTACCTGGGGACTCAGCGGCTCGCTTCCGGTGCCTCTCCATAAGGAGGATGGCGCTCCGGGCTTGCTGGAACTCGCCCATCAGAATGGTGTGAAAGTGCTGGCCTCCATTGGGGGTTGGAGCATGTGCAAGCACTTCCCTGAAATGGCTGCAGATCCTGTGAAAAGGGCCAAGTTTGTGGCAGACTGCCAGAAACTGATCAATACAGGCTTTGACGGGATCGACCTTGACTGGGAGTATCCGGGGCCCTACTCTGGAATGAACTTCACGGGCACTCAGGCCGATTATGGCAACTTCTTAACCCTCGTTCAGGAAATCAGGACGGCCATTGGACCAGACAAACTGATTACAGCGGCCTTTTCGGCTGACCCGGTCAAGCTGGCAGACTTCAACTGGCCCGCACTGTCCGCCACGATGGATTACTTCAATATGATGACCTATGACTTCAATGGTGGATTCTCAAACATCGCTGGTCATAACTCACCCATCTATTCCTACGATGGCGCTGAGTCACCTACCTTCAACTGGCAGTCTACTTATGATGCGCTCATGTCTTATGGGGTTTCTGCTTCCAAACTCAATTTTGGAGTGCCTTTCTATGGGCGTGGAGTAGTGACCGACGGTGCAGCTGATCTCAATGCACCTACGCTCAAGAGACAAGAAACCGTGCAGCCTGACGGCCCCATCTCCACCAGTGCAGACTTTACCAACTGGCCAAAGGATGTCTATGATGGCACGCCCAATCACTACTACATCAAGCAGCAGGCATTGGGGGCAGGCAGTGGATGGACACGCCACTGGGATGATCAGGCGAAAGTACCCTACCTGGTAAAAGACAATTACTTCCTTAGCTATGACGATGAGGAATCGATAGGGCTGAAAGCCGACTACATTGTAGACCATAACCTGGCCGGAGCGATAGTGTGGACTGTCTATGGCGACCTGGAGTTCAGTGGAACTGCCACCAATTTTGGTACAAAGTTGAAAAGATGGTCAAGTGTAAATGCACCACTGATCAACACTGTCAACCAGCAATTTGCAGCTGGAGGGACCGGGGGAAATACGAATCCTACCACTTCCATTACTTCCCCAGCCAACGGCGCCTCCTATAATGTGGGCGATAATATCACCATATCGGCCTCTGCAAGTGATGCAGATGGCAGTATCTCGCAGGTGGAGTTCTACGCAGGAGGTACCCTTCTCGGATCAGACAATAGTGCACCGTACTCGCTTACCTGGAACAATGTGGCTCAGGGAAGCTACACCCTACAAACAAAAGCTACCGACAATGAAGGGGGCACGGCTTTTTCATCAGGTATAAACATCACCGTTGGTACAGTGCCTAATCAATCTCCTACAGTATCCATCACCAGCCCTGGATCAGGATCTACCCACACAGAAGGCGCATCCGTGAGCATAGCAGCAAGCGCTTCTGATTCTGATGGCAGCATAAGTAAAGTAGCTTTTTATGCCAATGGCTCCCTGCTAGGTGAAGATACTTCAGCTCCCTATGGTTACGACTGGATAGCCGGAGCAGCGGGCAGTTATACACTTCTTGCACGGGCCTATGACAATGAAAATGCCACAACTGACGCATCCATTAGTGTCACGGTAGAAACCAGCGGAGGTGGCGGTGATTGCAACAACACACCTCAATACGTCGAAAATGGTGGTTACGTCGCAGGAAGTCAGGTACAAAATGATGGAAGCGTCTATCAATGTAAGGAATACCCTTACTCCGGCTGGTGCAATGGCGCTGCCTGGGCCTATGAGCCTGGTACCGGCTCCTACTGGCAGGATGCGTGGACCTATGTGGATGAGTGTGGCACAGGCGGAAGTAACACCCCACCCACTGCCAGTATTGGCAGTCCTGCCAACAACGCTTCTTTCACGACCGGAGCTGACATCACCATCTCTGCCAGTGCCACAGATGCGGATGGTAGTGTATCCAAAGTGCAATTTTACCAAAATGGGAATTTGTTGGGAGAGGACACAAGCGCTCCCCATAGTTTCACCTGGACCAATGTGGCAGCTGGTAGTTATAGCCTCACCGTGGTGGCCACCGACAATGAAAGTGCCACGACCACCTCTTCGGCAGTAGCCATCACAGTAGCCAACCAGGGAAATAATCCCCCTACGGTCAGCATCACCTCGCCAGCCAATGGAGCCAGCTATGATGAAGGAAGCACGATTACCATCAGCGCCAGTGCCTCGGATGACGGCTCGGTGTCCAAGGTAGAGTTCTTCGCTGGTGCCACCAAGCTAGGTGAAGACACCTCCGCACCCTACAGCTATGCCTGGACTTCAGCCGCTGTGGGCAGCTATAGCCTCAGTGCGGTGGCCACAGACAATGAGGGTGCTACTGGCACTTCTACCGCCGTGAATGTTACAGTCAATACGGTGGGTGGTTGTACTTCCGATTTTAAAATTGTGGGCTATATGCCTTCCTGGAGTGGCTCAGCCAATGACATCCAATATGACAAAGTGAGTCACATCATCTATGCGTTTATCCGGCCTACCTCCAGTGGCGGACTTACTGCAGTGGAACAGCCCTCCAAACTGCAATCAATAGTCTCTCAAGGTCATGCCCAGGGAGTGAAAGTCATGATCGCCGTAGGTGGGTGGTCCGACTTGAACAATGCGGATTTTGAAGGGATGGCTTCTACCCCTACAGGCAGAAACAACTTTGCAACCAACCTGCTCAATCTGTGTAATCAGTATGGGCTTGATGGGGTGGACATTGACTGGGAATACCCGCGTGAGGGCAATACGCCTCAGGACTATGAAGCCATGATGCAAGTACTGAGCCAGACCATGCACGCCAATGGCAAGTTGCTGACGGCTGCTGTAGCGGCACAGGGATACTATGCAGATGGCATTTTGAGTGGTGTGTTCCAATATGTAGACTTTCTGAATCTGATGGCTTATGATGGCGGCAGTGGCTCCACCCATTCGCCTTATAGCTACGCAGTATCTACACTCAACTACTGGTTGGGTCGGGGTTTGCCAGCTTCCAAAGCGGTACTGGGGGTTCCCTTTTATGCGAGACCTTCCTGGAAATCCTACGCCACACTGGTAAGTGAGGGTGCGGACCCTTATGCGGATACTTACAATGGAGATTACTACAACGGGATCACCACCATCCAGCAAAAAACGGCATTGGCAGAAAGCCAGGCCTCCGGGATCATGATCTGGGAACTGTCTCAGGACATTACCAACAATGTATCACTTTCGCTCCTGAATGCCATCTATCAGGCGGCACCAGATAATTGTGACCCAAACGGAAGCAACCCAAACGTTAGTTTTACCAATCCGACCAATGGGAGTACTATCTCCACAGGCTCGGCCATTGCCCTCACAGCCAATGCCACAGACGATGGCAGCATCGCCAGCGTGGTGTTTAATGCCGGGGGGCAAAACTTAACAGCCTCTGGATCGGGAAATGTGTATACAGCCAGCTGGACACCTGCGTCAAGCGGCTCCTACACACTCACTGTAACAGCCACGGACAATGAGAGCAATACCAGCTCCCAACAGATCACCGTCACGGCTTCCTCATCCACTTGTAGCGCTCCCGCCTGGCAGTCGTCTGCCGTGTACAATGCCGATGACCAGGTATCACACAATGGAACACTATACCGCGCCAAATGGTGGACCCAAAATGAAGATCCCGCTACCCACTCAGGCCAATGGGATGTTTGGGAAAACCAGGGTGCCTGTGGATCAGGAGCCAGAATGACAGATGTGAAGATGTCTCAAACGAATCAGCAGATCATTGCTTACCCCAATCCATTCACTGAGTCATTCACTGTTGATTTGGAAGTGCATGAATCTGCTCCTACCAGAGTGATCGTGTACAACACGGCAGGTCAGTTGGTTCATGAGCAATCTCTGGGTATTCTTGGAAAAGGAACTCATCATCACTCCATCAATGCGCTTCATCTGCCAGAAGGGATCTACTTCTGTCATGTGAGCATTGGTGATCAACTGATTATTCGTAAGATGATCAAGCAATAACAATTTGTTTCTCAAAGTGGCTGCAGCGAAGGTCTCATTACCATTTAGTCCAACCAACCTACTCTCCGCTGTGGCCGCTTTTTTACAATCATTTCCAACCAAACCAAAAACCTATGAACACCCTTTACCAACCTAAACCTATTTTTCTCAGCTGTCTCTGGAAAGCATCCATCCTGATTGCACTCCTATTCCTCATCCAATCTGCACAGGCTCAGGTCAATTGCACCGGTTTACCAGCCTGGTCTTCTGCCGCAGTTTATACTCAGGGGGATCAGGTGCAGCATAACAACACCGGCTATGAAGCCAAATGGTGGACTCAAAATGAAGATCCGGCTACACACTCTGGTCAGTGGGACGTCTGGATCAATCTGGGCGCCTGTGGGTCAGGCGGCAACACTCCCCCAAACACTTCCATCACGAGTCCATCCAACGGTGCCACCTTCACTGCTGGCGCTACGATCAACATCAATGCCTCGGCCAGCGATCCGGATGGGACTGTAAGCAAAGTCGCTTTTTATCAAAACGGCAACCTGCTCGGGGAAGACACCAGCAGTCCTTATAGCTACTCCTGGTCTGGTGTGGCAGCAGGCAATTACAACCTCACGGCCGTGGCTACAGACAATGACAATGCTTCAACCACCTCATCGGCTGTAAGCATCACTGTGCAAAGCGCGGGCAATAATCCCCCTTCAGGCAGCATCACAGCTCCATCCGATGGGGCTACATTCACACAGGGAAGCAACATAGCCATCTCAGCCTCTGCCTCGGATGCGGATGGTTCGGTTTCCAAAGTTGAATTTTTTCAGAATGGAAATTACCTGGGTGAGGACACCTCCAGTCCGTATAGCTACACATGGAGTAACGTTTCGCAGGGCAGCTATACGCTCAGTATCGTCATCACCGACAACCTGGGCGCTACCACCACACCCGGCAGTGTTTCTATCACGGTGCAAAGTTCGACCGGAGGGGATTGTAATGGCATCCCTCAGTACACAGAAGCTGGTGGCTACAATGCGGGTAGTGAGGTTCAAAACGTGGGCAGCGTCTATCAGTGCAAAGAGTGGCCATACTCTGGCTGGTGCAATGGGGGTGCTCAGGCTTACGCCCCGGGCACCGGAACCAACTGGCAGGATGCCTGGAACCTGATAGGGCAGTGTGGTGGTGGCACAGGAGGCAACGATTCACCAACGGTAAATATCCCCTCTCCGTCCAATGGTAGCACCTTCACCCCTGGAAGTACCATCAACCTTACAGCGTCGGCTTCAGATCCGGACGGATCTGTTGCTAAAGTAGAGTTTTTTCAAAACGGAAACCTCCTGGGTGAGGATACCAACAGCCCCTACACCTATTCCTGGGCGAACGTATCCGCCGGCAGCTACACACTTACAGCCAAAGCCACTGACAATGAAGGCGCCAGCACCACTTCCACACAGGTATATATCAGCGTAACATCCGGGGGAAATCCCAGCGGTGATCTTCCTGACAGAGTTCTGGTGGGCTACTGGCACAACTTTGACAATGGTTCGGGAGTAGTGAAACTCCGAGACATCTCCGACAAATGGGATGTGATCAATATCGCCTTTGCAGAACCTACTGTGCAGGGGGGCTCCTCCATGAGCTTCGTTCCTGACAACTCCATTTACTCCACTACTCAGGAGTTTAAGAATGATGTGGCCCTCCTCCAAAGTCAGGGCAAAAAAGTGCTCATCTCCATCGGTGGTGCCAACGGGACGATCCATTTGGAAAACGCCACACACGCCCAGAACTTTAGCAGTACAATGACCAGCATCATCAATGAATACGGCTTTGACGGATTGGATATTGACCTGGAGGGAAGCTCGCTCTCGCTGGGAGCCGGAGACAATGATTTTCGCTTCCCCACTTCCCCTCGTGTGGTCAATTTCATCAATGGCATGGAGGCCGTACTGGCCAATTTTGGTTCCGACTTTGTACTCACAGCTGCACCCGAAACGGCCTATGTACAAGGTGGCTACAGTACCTATGGAGGAATATACGGGGCCTATTTACCGGTGCTCTATGCGCTGAAAGATCGAATGGCCTTAATCCATGTGCAGCATTACAACACGGGCTGTATGCTGGGGCTGGATAACCAATGCTATTCTCAGGGAACGGCAGACTTTCAGGTAGCCATGGGGGAAATGCTACTTCGAGGATTCTCGGTGGCAGGTAACCCTACATCCTTTCCTGCATTCCGTGAAGACCAGGTGGCCATAGGCCTCCCTGCTTCACCCTCTGCTGCTGGAGGTGGATATACCAATCCAAACACCGTAAAAACCGCATTGGATTACCTGATCAAAGGCATTTCGTATGGCGGTAATTATACCCTTGTCAATGGAAATGGCTATTCCGGTTTCAGGGGAATGATGACCTGGTCCATCAACTGGGACATCAATTACGGATATGAATTTTCGAATAACTACAGAGCCTATTTGGATGCACTGCCTGCCGCCCGATGGACACCTGAAAGCCCTACGCAAACGCCTGAGGTATTGGAAGAAGTATTTATCACTGCCCCGAATCCTTTTTCTGATTGGGCTACAATTACTGTCACGCTGAATGAGGCACAGGAAACCAGTTTGGTGATCTACAATCAGGTAGGTCAACAGATCGGAACCTTACATCATGGCACCCTGCAAAAAGGAACTCATACATTTGAGTGGGATAGTCGCTCTGCCAATCCCGGTCTCTACTTTGCCCGCATGGTACAGGGTGAGCAAACACAGATCATCAAGCTGATCAAAAAATAAATCGGGTGGCTGCCCTGAGGCAGCCACTTTTTTATAACCTTGAAATTGATGGAAATGAAATGCAGGCCTCTACCTTCAAATCTGCGGCTGGACAGATAGGTACACCACCCAAAGATTGAGTTTGCTGATGATAACATTGGAAAAAGGTATCAAAAGCAAATCGGGTAGAGCCTGTATTTTATTTATCCCCCTACCTCCAGATAGAAGCCATGGGTGTGAGACTCAGCTTCACCTCTGAAGCACTCACAGATACTTTCGTATAGGGAGTGGTCGGAAATATCAAATCAGTCATCACAATTGCTCCATAATTAACAAAAACCTCAGCCGAAGATCGATCCATATAGATCTGAATGTCCGATACACTTACTCCGTCCAGTGGGGCTTCATGAATGGCTGCAAAATCTTCGCTAAATGAAGTATCGCCGCTCTTTGTGCGGTCGATCACCAATCTATCAGCAGTAAGCTTCACCACCAGTCGCTCACCTTGTTCATTGGAGAATGTGATATCCAGACTCTGTCCCTTGACATTGGTAAGCTCCACCAGATAGGATTCAGTAGATAAATCCATTGTGGACTCATGTGAAACAATGGCCTCTCCCATCAGTGTCTCCAGCTCAGGCACAGACTTCGACTGGAGCAGATATCCTGTTTCCGATTTTTGCAATGACAACTCTCTGGGGATGGTCATAGCACTTCGCCACTCATAAGTGGGCACCACGTTGGCATACTGCCAGTTGCTCATCCAGCCCAAAAACAAGCGCCTTCCATCTATTTCAGGAATGTCGGCCCAGGTAACACCGGCATAATTATCCGCACCATAGTCGATCCATCGGGTGACAGAGTCCGCAGGAGTGAAAACCGTACCGTCAAAATCTCCCACAAAATATTGAGTAGCAGAGCCGCCCTGAGGGCCTCCCGGATTGATACTCAACAGAATTACCCATTTCTCATCGCCATATTGATCCATAAGGGAAAATAAATCAGGGCATTCCCATACACCGCCATGCCCACCTATGGAATGTCCAAACTCACTTTGAAACTCCCAACGAATGAGGTCTGGCGAAGTATAAATATTCACATGATCCAAAACGGCTAAAATCATTATCCATCTCTCATTCGCTTCGTCCCAGCTCACCTTCGGGTCACGAAAATCGATGATTCCTGGATTGGCCAACACAGGGTTGCCCTCATATTTTGTCCAGCTACGACCTTTATCCAGGCTAAAGGCGATGCCCTGCGTTTGAAAATCATTTCTTCCAGCCTCTGCACCCACTGGATCATGATAGGTGTAGATGGCCACCATTGGCGGATTGTCAGCGGTGCCCAAGCCACTGGTATTTTTCCAGTCAATCACCGCACTCCCGCTGAAAATATAGCCCAAAGTGTCCGGATACAACGCAATGGGCAGATGCTCCCAATTGACCATATCCTCTGATACCGCATGCCCCCAGTGCATAGGGCCCCAAACGTTACTGTCAGGATAGTGCTGATAAAAGAGGTGGTATTCTCCTTCATAAAAAACCATCCCATTAGGGTCGTTCATCCACTGAGTGGGGGGTGTAAAATGGTACTGCGGACGAAATTTTTCATCATATTTCATGAGCGAAGGCGTTGCTGATTCATTGCGTTTCTGACAGGCTGTTGCCAAAAAAAGAATAATCAGGAGGTAGGTAACTTTCATTGGAATAGGGTGTAATAAGATTCGATCTTCAATATATACAAATGGAAGCGACTTGACCAATAATCACTTTTGAACATGAAATCAGACTGTATGCGCCTATGTCTGTGGCTGGTGATTTGATATCCACCCAGTTTTATCAGCTCCCTAAGGGAGTCAAATCCCGCAGGCTGTCATCACCTGCATGATTTGCGCCTTGATCAATTGGTTCACATCCGGCGCCACAGCAAGAACCCCCCGGGAGATCAATACAATCCCGGCAAGCAGCCCCACCGGAGTGATCAGATTGTTCAACCGATGGGACAACCCAGGCACATAGTGGGAAACGAAGCGAAAAGCCGCCAGTATGGGCAATGTGCCTAATCCGAATAAAATCATATAGAAAAAAGCTCCCGTCAATCCCCCCGAAAGGAGTGCTCCGGCAGCAGCCAGATAGACCAAACCACAAGGCAGGGCGCCATTGAGGAGCCCGGCAGCAAACCAGCGCATGCGTGTGCTGAAATACTTGGTCAGCACATTTTTCAAAGACTGAAAAAACCATGAGCGGTGATAGGCCCCTTCTATCCTGGTTCTGATTCTGGGAAAGAGGTAAACTATAAGAATGGTGGCACCAAGGAGGATGGACAGATACTGCTGCACCTCGAAAAACCTCACAGAAAGGCCTAACAATCCGAATATGGCTCCAATAAAACCATAGAAAAGAAGTCTGCCCGAGTGATATAAACCAAAGGAAATAAACGTATTCCTCCCATTCGTACCGGTAAAGGTGAGCATCAGTGGCCCACACATGGCCACACAGTGAACGCTCCCAAATAGCCCGATCACAAACGCCACGATCATCTGATGAATATTCCTTCTTCCTGAAAATAGTCCACCCCGCCACTGGTCCATGTGAGCTTCACCTTGTACCGCCCCTTGGTTAATTCCTCTCCAAAGATGGTCTGCTGTCTTTTCTCATTGAGTGAGATACTGAAGCTCCGATCAAAAATAGATCTGGATGGATGATAAAAGTGAATTTCTCCCTTCGCTCCTGAAAACTCCTGAGGAAAGCTAAAAACCACACTCCTACCCTCCTGAGTAATCGAAACCTTTGCTCCACTTTGAGCCAGATTAATGTGTTCCTGGATCCGCTCCTGATAGACGAGCTCATCCTGATAATAGGTATCAGATACCAGATCAAAATCCTGCTGAAATGCTGCTACCACAATGGAGCTGATAAATCCACAAAACAGCACGAATGCCAACACTATACTTTTTCCCCAATTCCATTTCATAACTTTTTCATTTAATTAGTTCAGGAAGGTCCCAAAAATCTTGTCGTGACCGTTTCTAATAATTTTCCGTCTGAAAACACACCCACTTCAACTGAAGTGCTTAGTCCATCCAACTCTTCGGGATTTATAATGATAAAAAATGCACCCGCTTCCATGCCCTGCTTCCTGAGCACAATATCCTCGCCCACCATTTCTATTCTTCCTGCAGGCTCCATTAGTTCCAATTTCACCGGATAAATGTTATTCGATTTATTGAGCATTTTTAGCTGATACAAGTTAGAAATGGTACCATCTGGTCGCTCCTGATACATCATGCCCGGTGTGCGCAGGATGGTGGTCTCAAGGTCCGAACGGATCATCAACAAGGTCACCAACACTCCCATCAGTGCCAGCAATACCAGGGAGTACGCCCGCATTCTTCCCGTAAACACGAAGGGGGTCTTTGTCTCAATATGATCCTCCGAATCATACCTCACCAACCCTTTAGGCTTACCGATAGCATCCATAATGGAGTCACAGGCATCCATACACGCCGTGCAGTTCACACACTCCAGCTGAGTCCCGTTTCTGATATCTATGCCCGTGGGGCACACATACACACATTGCTTACAGTCAATGCAGTCTCCCTTATCCAGTGCCTCTCTGTCTTCTCCCTTTCGGTATTTACCTCTGGTTTCGCCACGCTGATAGTCATAGGCCACCACTATACTCTTGCGGTCCAATAACACGCCCTGCAGCCTGCCATATGGGCATATGGTGGTGCACACCTGCTCCCGCAAGCGACTGAAAACCCCGTAAAACATTCCCGTAAGTGCCACCATCACCACAAAAGCCACTGGCTCTTCTGCAGGCCCGCTTTGGATCAGCAGCCAGGTCTGATCCACCCCAATGATATAGGCCATGAAGGTGTGCATGATCACTGTACTAATGGCCAGAAAAACGAAGTGTTTACTCCCTTTTTTCCAAATCTTTTCAGCATCCCAGGCCTGGCGATCCAGCTTCTTTTGCTTCATATAATCGCCTTCTATCCAATACTCCACCCGACGAAAGACCCATTCCATAAAAATGGTCTGCGGACACAGCCAACCACAAAAAATCCGACCGAAAACGATGGTAAACAGGATGATAAAAACCACAGTGGTGATCATTCCGATCACGGCCAGATGAAAATCCTGAGGCCAAAAAACCTGACCGAAAATGACGAACTTCCGCTCCAGGATATTCATCAAAAGGAGTGGCTCTCCATCTATACTGATAAAGGGACCAGCCAAAAGAAATACCAGCAGCAGTATACTGACCAGCATACGGTAACTGGTGAATTTCCCTTTGGGCTTTTTGGGATAGACCCACACCCGTTTACCAGCCTCATCCACGGTAGAAATGTGGTCTCGATAAGAGGCCTCTTCTTCTTGTTCTTTATATAAATCGGTGATATCGGGTGTCATATCAGCTGCCGGCAGTGGCCACCTTTACACTATCCAATGGAACACTCGCCTCCCGCTCAAAAAGCTCACCCTGAGGCGCTTTAGCGTTGGGTGGATTGGTGCCCTCCAGAGTATACACATAGCTGGAAATTTGCTGCATCTCCTTCGGACTTAGCTGAGCCTGCCATGAAATCATCCCTTTCGACGGCACACCATATTTGATGGTCTTGAAAATGGATTGAACATCACCCCCATGAATCCAATACTGATCCGCAAGATTGGGTCCTACACCACCTTCACCCAGCTGCCCATGACATGCTGCACACTTCGACACAAACAGGTTCTGCCCCACAGCAAGATCTTCCGATGCATTGAGCATGGTCACTGAGGATTCGTCAATAAGATTATCCAGGGACGCGAGATACATTTCCACCTCCGCATTGGCCTTCTCCATCTCGGTGTAGTATTCCTCGTCCTGCAGGGCGCCTGTTCCCAACACATGAAAATGGAGTATGTAGGCGACAGAGATAATAATGGTGAGATAAAAACCATAAAGCCACCATGGTGGAAGTTTGTTGTCCAGCTCCCTGATTCCGTCATAGGAGTGGTCGGTCATTACCGTAGCTTCTTCCTCCAAAGGCACAGCATTATTCAGCCTATGCCATATGCGGCTCCAGAATCCCTCGGCGGGTACAACCGGAGCTGACTGGTGCTTGGCTCCCATGATGGCCGACAAAGCATACAGAGAAGTGTAGAGCGCCAAAAGCGCTACCACAACCACCAGCGCCCCTACGGTCAGCACGATTTCCACCTGATATAAGGTATAAAAATCTGAAGCAGTATCCTGTGCCTGCACCATCATCGGCCCGCCCAGTATGGAGAGGAGTATCAATACGGATTTAGAGTAGTTCATCGCTTTCATCGTTTATATTCAGTGGTATCCTGGAGATTTCATCTATTTGCTTTCTGTTTGACCTAAGGACGTAAATGAAAAGCCCCAGGAAAAACACGAAGAAAATGATCAGTGAGATCAGGGGGAATACTTCAATTCCCGCAATGGTCTCCATATGGTGTTTTACAAATTTTAGCATGATTACTGTTCGTTTTTGGTTTCACCAATGTTCTTAATATCTGTACCCACCCGTTGCAAATAAGCAATTAGCGCCACTATTTCTTTGTCAGGAACTACCCTGACTCCCTGAGTCGCCAGGTCATCCGAGATGGATTTGGCTTGCTGCTCAGCATCTGCCACGGCTTCATCCTGAAAGCCCTCGGCGTATGGCACTCCCAGCGTCTGCATCGCGGTGATCTTTTTAGGGAGGAGTTCTTTTTCCCAGTCTTGCTCAAAGAGCCATGGATAAGGTGGCATAATAGAACCCGGAGACATACTGGCGGGATCCAGCATGTGGTAGTAATGCCAGCTGTTGGGGTATTTACCACCGACTCTCAGGAGATCCGGCCCAGTACGCTTAGACCCCCACTGAAACGGGTGGTCATAAACAAACTCTCCCGCTTTGGCATACTCACCATACCGCTCGGTTTCTGATCGGAAAGGCCTCACCATCTGAGAGTGACAGGTATAACAGCCCTCACGTACATAGATGTCCCTACCATTCAGCTCCAATGGGGTGTAGGGCTTCACACTTGTGATGGTGGGCACATTGGATTGCACCAAAAATGTAGGAACAATCTCGATAATCCCCCCGATAGCCACTGCCACGAGGCTCCATACCAGCAGGGTAATAGGCCTCCATTCAAAAATTCGTCTGTGCCAATGTTCGGATTTCGCAGGACGGTAATTTTTCGTAAGTGGGGCTGCCTCAGCCTTTGTTTCTCTTATGAACGTACCAGCCTGAGCGGTTTTTATCAGGTTATAAACCATCACAAAAACCCCTGTCAGGTACAGGGCACCACCAAATGCCCGCAGCATATACATAGGCATGATCTGAGTCACAGTCTCCAGGAAGTTGCTATAGACCAGGGTGCCTTCCGGTGCAAACTGCTTCCACATGAGGCTTTGCACAAAGCCTGCCCAGTACATAGGAAGGGTGTAGAAGATAATGCCCATGGTTCCTACCCAGAAGTGTACATTGGCAAGTTTTTTAGAAAACAACTGCGTACCGTACAATCTGGGAATGAGGTAATAGAGCATGGCAAAAGTCATGAAGCCATTCCATCCGAGTCCCCCTACGTGGACGTGCGCCACGATCCAGTCAGTAAAGTGAGCGATGGCATTGAAGTTCTTCAGGGAAAGCATTGGCCCCTCAAACGTGGCCATACCGTAGCAGGTAACTGCCACTACCATAAATTTCAGAATAGGATCTTCGCGCACTCTGTCCCAGGCACCGCGCAGTGTCAGCAGTCCATTGAGCATCCCGCCCCAAGACGGTGCAATGAGCATGATGGAAAAAACCGTACCCAAAGACTGAGCCCAGTTAGGCAGGGAATTGTAGAGCAAATGATGGGGGCCTGCCCAGATGTAAATGAATATGAGTGCCCAAAAGTGGATAATGGACAAGCGGTAGGAATAAACCGGACGATTGGCCGCCTTGGGGATGAAATAGTACATCAATCCCAGGTATGGGGTGGTCAGGAAGAATGCGACCGCATTGTGCCCATACCACCACTGTACCAATGCATCCTGCACACCAGCATACCACGAGTAGCTTTTCATGAAACTGATAGGCAGCTCAAACGAATTAACGATATGGAGCATCGCTACGGTCACGAAAGTGGCAATGAAAAACCAAATGGCCACATACAAATGGCGCTCCCTTCTTTTGAGGATGGTACCAAACATATTGATCCCAAAGACCACCCAGATGATGGCTATGGCAATATCAATCGGCCACTCCAGCTCAGCGTATTCCTTGCCTGTGGTGTATCCCAATGGCAAGGTGATGGCCGCAGCGAGTATGATCAACTGCCACCCCCAGAAATGGATTCTACTCAGCAGGTCGCTGAACATCCGGGCCTTGCAAAGTCGCTGCAGGGAATAGTAAACACCCATGAAAATACCATTGCCCACAAATGCAAAAATCACTGCATTGGTATGCAAAGGCCTGATCCGCCCAAAAGTGGTGTACTGCAATCCGAAATTGAGCTCTGGCCAGAAAAACTGACACGCTGCCAGCAACCCAACGCTCATCCCCACCACCCCAAAAACAGTGGTGGCAATAAGGAACATCCTTACGATTGAGTTGTCATAGTAAAACGTATCCAGGCCATTATTTACCGTCCCCTTTTCTTCGGGCGGGTTGGTGAGAGTCGTTGTTGACATAGAAAGTTTGATTTGGTTCGTCATCAAAAAGTATCCTGATAGAAGGGGTATAGTCATCATCATACTGACCGCTTCCTGAAGCCCATATAAAAGCGAACAAGAACCCTAAGGCTACTGTGATGCTGAATCCGATTAAGACGATGATTACACTCATAATTATCAAAGCAAGATTACGAGGATGAGTCACCCCATCTTATGAGCGTTTTCAATCGTTCGACTGATTTTTGTCAGTGGAGAAAAAGAAAACCTCAAAAAAACCTCACTGAAAGTACTTTTTGGAGATGCCATTTATCACCAGCGTGATAAATGCCACCACCGTAACTGAGCTGATGGGCATGAGAATGGCCGAGACCACCGGGGTGAGGTGGCCCGAAACGGCAAATGACAGCCCTATAATATTGTACACAAAAGAGATCACCAATGCAGCCACAATTACACGCATGACCACTTTGGAAAACCTAAGTATGCTGCCCGTTCGGCTCAGTGAGTCAGCTTCCACCAGCGCGTCACAGGCCGGACTAAACTGATGGATGTCTTCGCACACTGCAAACCCCACACTGGCAGACTTGAGTGCTCCAGCGTCGTTCAGCCCGTCACCAATCATCAGCGTATGACCTTGAAGCCCTTGTAAAAAGGACAGCTTCTCTTCTGGCTTTTGATTGAATGCCCATTGGTCAAAATATGGAGCCAGAGTGGGTGCCTCCGACGCATTATCTCCAGAAAGCAAACAAAGTCTGTAGTCGTTCCGCAGATGTTTCAGTTCAGAAAATATGTCGGCACGATACTCTGCCCTGATGCTGTAAAACCCAATAAAAACACCGTCTATGTCCACGTAGGCCGTGGTCTCCTGCACCGTATTGGAGGAGTGATTGATCCATGCCGACGATCCCACTTTCACTACATGACCAGCTATCTCAGCCCGCAAGCCTTTTCCTACCTGCTCATTGAAATCTGTGATGGCCATCTTCTCTACACTCTCCGCAATGGTGCCTAATATAAGCCTGCTGATAGGGTGGGCAGAATTGGCACAGGCCGTTTTGAGAAGGGATAGTTGTATAGGGTTTAACTCCGCACCTTGATAACTTACTTTGGAGGGATTATTTTTGGTGAGCGTCCCCGTTTTGTCAAAGACAATCGTTTCGGTTTTAGCCATCTGCTCAATAATACCGGCATTTTTCAGATAAACACCCTGGTGACCAAGTATGCGCATGCCATGTCCCAGGCCAAAGGGCAAGGCCAATGCCAGTGCGCACGGGCAAGCCACAATCAGCACGGAAGCAACGGCATCCCATATTTTGGAAGGATCTGCCACACTCCAGTATATTCCTGTGCCCAGGGCAAGTATGAGGATCACCACAGTGAAGTACTTGCTCACCTTGTCTATCAGGTTGTCATAGGGATTGGCAATCTTGGCAAAGGTCTGATTATTCCACAACTGAGTGAGTTTGCTGGTGCTCACGGCTTTTTCCAGACTTATTTCAATCTGCCCGCCCAGCTGCCTGCCTCCCGCATACACGCGCTCCCCCTCACTTACGGGTATGGGATCAGCCTCGCCCGTCACAAAGCTGTAATCAATTTTGGCTTTACCGGATTGCAAAATACCATCGGCAGGGATCAACTCCTGATTGTGAAGAACGATGCAGTCATTTGGCTTCAAATCTCTCACCAATACCTGCTCCTCCTGGCCACTGACCACCCGCGTTACCGAAACGGGAAAATAAGACTTATAATCCCGCTCAAAAGACAGGGCCTCATATGATTTGCTCTGATACCATTTGCCCAGCAACAGAAAGAAGACAAGACCGGCCAGGGAGTCCACATAGCCCGGACCCACAGCCCATAGTATCTCATATCCACTCCTGACAAAAAGTGTGAAAATACCCAGGGTAATAGGTACGTCTATATTCATATATCCATGCCGGATGCTTCTCCAGGCACTCTTGTAGTACTCCTGAGCAGCATAAAAGACCACTGGAATCGATAAAAACAGATTGATCCAACCAAACAAGTGCCTGAATGACTCCTCCGCCTGAAATGCGCTATCCAGATACTCAGGCAGGCTCATCAGCATACTATTGCCAAAGCAAAAACCCGCCACTGCTATTCGCAATATCTGCTTATTTGACTTTCTTGGCTTGGGCGCCTCCACACTGTCCAGATGAATAGCAGGCGGATATCCCAATGTAGCCAGGATGATGGCCACCTCCCGCAGGGTAATTGCTTTAGAGAAGAGAATGGTGATTTCCTTTCGGAGAAAATTAACCTCGGCAGAGAAAATACGGCTTTCTAACTTGGGCAGGTGCTCCAGCAGATAAATACAAGAGCTGCAATGAATGCCCGGCAGAGAAAACCTGACTGCAGACTGGTTGGCATCTGAATAATAGAGCAGCCCCTCGCTCACCTCTTTCTGATCCAGAAATGAGTATTTCCTGTGAATTTCCTTTTCCTCGGCTACCCTACCAGCGTGCAGCTCCCTGTTTTGATAGTATGCGCCCAGATTGTTATGCTCGATCAACTCATAAACCGCCCTGCAGCCATGGCAGCAAAAATCCTTGTCTTCATATTCGATGTGGTCTTCCTCACACGAGGTGCCGCAATGATGGCAGCGTAATTTTGGAGAAATCCGGGCAGATGATGTCATATATACTTCAGGCACCCTCAAAATTAGTTTGCTCAAACAGGTCAGGGTCTGACAGTACTCAGGCTTATAACTGACATTAATCATCTGGTGTGAGCCCACAGCAACCCTGAAAATAGAAACAACCAAAATCAGCACTGGAAATGATGATTGTCAGGAATAAACCTCCTTCGCCCGAGTTTCTTTGTTACATGCAAGATTTCATTTCAAAATACAACGTCCCAGGCCCACGCTATACCAGCTACCCTACCGTCCCCCATTGGCATACAGAAGACCACACCGAAAGTCGCTGGAAGCAAGCAGTCAGTGATGGATTTTGGAGAAATGGCAAAGAAATCAGCCTGTATATTCACCTCCCATTTTGCGAAAGCTTATGTACCTACTGTGGATGTACAACCCGGATCACCCAAAACCACAAAGTAGAAAGCAAATACATCACCTATTTACTGAAAGAATGGAAACTCTACCTGGCCACTTTCGGAGGTCAACCCATCATCAGGGAGATTCACCTGGGAGGTGGCACCCCCACCTTTTTCTCAGCAGAAAACCTCAAAACCCTGATCGACGGGCTCACTCATGAGGCCACCCTCTCTGACGATTTTGTATTTGGATTTGAAGGACACCCCAATAACACGACAGAGGAACACCTGAAGACGCTGGCTGCATTGGGCTTTACCAGGATGAGCCTCGGCATTCAGGATTTCGATCCGGAAGTGCAAAAAATCATCAACCGGAAACAATCCTTCTCTCAGGTGAAAGAGGTCACAGCGCTTGCTCGTACCTATGGATTCACCAGTGTGAACTACGACCTGATCTATGGTCTCCCTAAGCAAACAATCTCAGGGATTGCTCAAACCATCGCTCAGACCATTGCCTTAAAGCCAGACCGCATTGCCTTCTATGGCTATGCCCATGTGCCCTGGGTCAAAGCTGCTCAAAAGTCTTACGAACAGTACCTTCCAAGCCCAACGCAGAGACAAAAAATGTATGCAACCGGCAAAAAGGCACTGATGACCCATGGTTATCATGACATTGGCATGGACCACTTTGCACTGCCTACCGACAGCCTCTATGAAGCCTTTGCCACCGGTAAACTTCATCGCAACTTTATGGGCTATACCACACAAGACACCAATCTGCTGATTGGGCTGGGCATGAGCTCCATCAGCGACAGCTGGACGGCATTTAGTCAAAACGAAAAACTGTTGAGCAGGTATTACGAGCGCCTCGACCGAAATGAACTACCCATTTCCAGAGGCCATCAGCTCACCACGGAAGATTTGATCATCCGGCGGCATATTCTGAATCTCATGTGCAATTTTGAAACCACATGGGAGGTTTCTGAGCTATTGGAGATTGGGTTTGGCTTCAATACCAACCTCCTGGCTACTTTGGTGACGGATGGGTTTATTCAATGGACTGATACCGGGATCAAAATCAATGACGCTGGCAAACCCTTTATCCGAAATATCTGCATGGCACTGGACGCCCGGCTCTGGCGCTCCAGCCAGCAAACCTCCTTCAGCCAAACCCTATGATCATGAGAGTGACTAACGCTCTCAGTCCTTCAGCACCAAATCGTAGTAGTCTGTTCGCCGATCTTTCAGATTGCGTGCACTCCCCGATTCATGCAGTTCTTTGAGTAAGTCCAGGTCCACATCCACCACCAGGATCATCTCTGTATTGGGCGTGGCTTCTGCTTTCACTCCATTGACCGGAAAGGCAAAATCGCATGGAGTGAACACCACAGACTGAGCAAATTGAATATCCATATTGTGCACTTTGGGCAGGTTGCCCACCGAACCGGCCATGGCCACATAGCATTCGTTTTCTATAGCCCGTGCCTGAGCGCAGTTTCTCACCCTTGAGTATCCGTTTTGTGTATCTGTCAGGAAGGGGATAAAAAGTAGTTTCATCCCCTGGGCAGCCATCATCCTCGGAATCTCGGGGAACTCCACATCATAGCTAATGCAAACACCCACCTTACCACAATCGGTATCAAACACCTGAATCCCTTTGCCTCCCGACATCCCCCAGAACTTCACTTCATCTGGAGTGACCTGTATTTTTTCAAACTGACTCCATACCCCATTTCTTCGGCAGAGATAGCCCACATTGTAGAGGTTGCCGTCACGCATCAAAGGCATACTGCCAGTGATGATATTGATGTTGTAACTAATGGCCAGCTGGACGAACCGATCGCGAATGCTTTCGGTATGAGCGGCCAGCTCACGAATGGCGGCGGGCTCGCTGAGATTGTTCCACTGCCCCATGAGTGGTGCATTGAAAAACTCCGGGAAGAGGGCAAAATCACTTTTGTACCCGGAGACTGCATCGATGAAAAATTCTATCTGCTGAAAAAGCTCATCCATGGTATTGTACGGTCGCATCTGCCACTGTACCAGCCCCAGGCGGACCACGGGCTTATACTCAGGTTTATTGGCCCCTTTTCGCTTGTAATAGATATTATCCCATTGCAAGAGGGTAGCAAATTCCATGGACTCCTCATCACCTGGCATATAGTCGGTCAGGAGCTTCTTTACGTGAAAATCGTTGGAGAGCTGAAAGGACAGTGTGGGATCATGAATCTCCTTAAACTTCACCCGATCGATGTATTCCTTTGGCTTCAGAGTATCTACATACTTGTGGTAATTCGGGATTCGGCCACCGAAAATGATCGCACGGAGATTCAATTTTTCACAAAGTTCCTTTCGGGCATCATAGAGGCGCCTGCCCAATCGATACCCCCGGTAGTCTGGTCGGATGAAGACCTCTATCCCGTACAGAATATCACCCGTAGGGTTATGGGTGTCAAAGGAGTAGTTTCCGGTGATCTCTTTGTAAGTGTGCTCGTCTCCAAACTTGCCATAATCAACTATGATGGCCAGTGCACAACCCACTACTTTGCCGTCTGCCACGATTCCAAATTGACCTTCGGGGAAAATCTCCAGAAGCTTGTTGATGTATTCCTCCCCCCAGAAAATGCCGGGCCAGCTGCTGTAGGCCTCTATCATGGCATCCTTGAGCTCCTGATAGTCAGCCATTCGGATGTTTCTTACCTCTACTTGTTTGATTTTTTTCATAGCTGATCGATTTTCAGGTTAAGACGTGAGTTTGTTGATCGGTCACACTTTTCTGATCAGATGTAAAATATCCTGTTTCGATGATGCTTTGTGCAATGGACCAAAACTTTTTATTCCTGATCCAAAATCATTGTGTGTAGAACACAAAAAACCACTCTTGCGAGTGGCTTTTGTCGTTCGTATTGGACAATTAATATTCTGTCATTGGTTTTTTCTCGAGAGCATTATCTCTTAATCACCATGCGGTTATAGTACTTACCATTTACACTTAATCTCAATAAGTAAACACCCGATTTCAATTGACTCATATCAATCTGAGTAATGCCCTCCGATGTTTGCTGGTTTACGGGAATTCGTTCACCCTGAAGTGTGAAAACATCCAGATAATCCACTACTCCATCCATAGTTACATGAAGGTAATTTTCTACAGGATTAGGGTAAATGTTCAGTTTTGGGGATTCCACTGCTTTCCATGTGGCAGCTATACGAGCACCACCAGCTGAGCTTATGGATATGTCCCTGAATGTCGCTTTTCCTTTTTTGGTGTTGTCGTGAGCAGTCACAGCCATGCCAACATAGAGATCACTACTCATAACCACGCTGGAGCTATCTATTAATGCCCAGGTGTTTCCGTCGTTAGATTGGTAGGCTTCAAATAAATCTCCCGATCGTTTTAGCTTCAGCCAGCGATCTATACTGGTTGCATCAGAACTTTTTGTGCAAGTTCCGCCTGTGTTTTGTCTGGCCTGATAGGCATTCCCATTTTCTGGAGTGATGTAAGCCATGGCGTGCTTTGAATCAGCATCTAGCGTCTCCCTAAACATCAATCCGGCTTTCATATAATCATCCACATCCGGGGATATTGAGGGAATCATGCAGATGATTTCTCCATCTCCAGAAAAAGGCTGATAGGCGTACTGAAACTCATCGGCACTTCCCCATATATTACTACCCGAACCCTGAATCACGAAGACCTGACCAGAATACTTATCTACCGTGCTACCAGCAAGCCCTACAGACCCAATATCAGCATTGTCCCAGGGTATTGGTAATGACGGAACAACAGTATTCACACCTATTGCTCGAATATTATCTATATAAAAAGTATCCGCAGTGGCTACTCCAGGTGACATCAAAAACACCATCCGGTCTACGAGATCGTCTGGAACACTAGTGTCGGGTGAGCTTACATAATTGAAGATTACCCTGTGCCATTCACTCTGTTTTAGCGTTCTGGCTTCATAGATACTGTGCCTACCTGCAGGAGAGCTGCCCAGCATAGAATCATTTCTCAGCTGAATTTGCATCAACGTGCCCACTGGTGCGGCGGTTCTGAGATTAATGGCAAATGCCTTGGCTTCCAACTCATACTCAGAAGCATCTTCAATTGCCTCATTGACAAACGTAAGCCCATCATAAGTAGATGCACCGTTTCTGATGTACATGGAAGTAGAGTCCGTTTTGTTTACGCTCTCAATCCACTCATTGGCCACCACAGAGTAACTCCCACTTGCACTGAGCTGAGAGATGACACTGGTCGTTTCATAATTCTCAAAAACGATATCGGAGGACAGTTTATCCTCAGATTCTTTTTCAATCCTGATATTGTCGAAGTAGTAAGTATATGAAGAGCTGGTGCCTGCATCGAAGGCAAATACGAGCTGATCCACCAAATGGTCTCCGATAGACGGATCTGGAATGTTGTAGAAGTCGAATGTGATAGATCTCCATTCGTTCTGTGCAGGTACCGTGGTTTTATAAACGCTATTTCTTCCAGCCGGATAACTGCCTGTAGCTGCATCCGCATTATGAAAGTTGAGCTGCAATGGTGTACCTACCGGCGCGTTAGTGTACAGGTCCATCTTTACTTTAAAATCACCGTTCTTGAACTTCCCGGCATCCTCTACTGCCACTCCACTGGAAAAGGTGAATTTATCATAAGGATCTGACCCAGGAGCAACATATCGTCCGACAGAGTCTGTCAAATTACCTGTTTCCTGATATGGATTGGCTATCACACTGTACGTCCCCACGGAAGAGTCTAAAAGCAACGAACCCGTCCCTTCATAGTCCATCAAAAGATCTGTGGCATATTGTACCTGAAAGGGTATGTTCATTAAAGCGACTTTGCTGTTTCCATCATGCACCACCGCATAAAGGCGATATGCCCCTTTTGTGGAGGGAGCCGAAAACGCAATACTATCTCCACTTTGATAAGTAATCAACCCTTCCAATCCGGGAAGACTCTCACCGGAGGCTACGTCATCCAGGTCATATCCTTCTTTGACCACATACCATTCATAGCTGATACCATCACCATTGGGATCATACGCATCCACAGTGGCCCAGTTCATACTTCCTACTGAAAGACGTACATTATCAGTTTCCTCCTGCCCATTCAACACCATCTGGGTAATGCGAGGTGCGCGCTCTGCCGGATAGCTACCTGTCCAGGAGTATTGCATCGCCTCTACTACTTCAGTGGATTCTCCATTGACTGTGAACAGGCTATACCATGACTCTACCTCTCCGTGGTTTTGATGACCCCAGACAAAAACATAGGACCCCAGGCATTGCCCCATAGGATTAGCAGCTATATAGCTGCTGTAACGTGTTCGGTAGATATAAGCTTTACTTGTGCTGCTAAGCTCTATGGGAGCATTCCAGGCCGTTTCATTCGTTTGCCAGGTGCCATCCACTCCCCACTCCGTGACGACATAGGGTTTTGTCCACCCGTTGGTAGTCAGCTGATTTTCCAAATTATCAAGGGTTTTGTATACGTTGATCCCCAGTACATCTATTTCCGGAGCTCTTGCCTTGATCTCAATAATGTCCACATCATGGGCAGAGGCCAATACCGTCATGGTAGGATGCAGTGTGTCCTCCTCATGGATCATTGCCGCAATGTCATTGACAGCATCCCACAACCGATAGTTGGTATAGCTGGCATCCGCTTCATTCCCGATGGACCACATCAGTACTGCCGGATGATCGCGATACATTCTCACAAAATTTCTAAAATCCTCTAGTTGTGCATTGACCGCCGCAGTATCATTATAGTTAAAAAAATCTTCCTCACGCCCTGCGTAGAGTCCCATAGTGACTGTAATCCCCAGGGAGTCCGCTTTGTTTAACAAATCAATCGTGGATGAATCCGTGGAATAGGTTCTAATGGAATTGCCTCCATATACTGAAAGTGAATCAAGAAAATGACCACTAAAAGCAGCCCCTTTAACGTAATAGGGGCTACCATCACGATATAGCTGAAAGGTTCCGCCGCTCTCTTCGATGTAGACTTCCACACCTTGAGATTGAACTACTAAAAAAGAGCATAGTGCTCCGAATGCTAGTAAAAGTTTTTTCATCATTTATTCATTTGGATAAGTTCAAATCAATTCATTAAATGATCAAACTACCTTCAATAAAGCGTCAGAAATCATGAAATAATTGCCAATAATGGCATTACCTGGCGGTATCGCTCCATTTACTCATCAGCGCCTCAGAAGCTAACAAGTCATACCTAAATCGATCTTTCTCAAATGAATTGTTGTAGGTAGAGCACACCGTTGCCTTAACGGTTTCATCGGTTATTTCAAATTCGCGGATAAAGCTCAGCGCTCTTGCCCTGCTAAAAGGCCTGGCCGTTTGATTGAGAACCCTTACGATGGCATTGATGGCTAAGTCATTCTCTCCGTGGAGATATAGGGTTTCCGCTGCTAACACTGCCACATCAGGAGACTCATCGTTTAAAACTCTTTTCAGTGCTTTTTTATGTTTCTCCGTTAGTTGGTCGCAACGAATTCTCAAACCAACAGCTGCCCAAAAGCGAACGGCAGCTTCTTTAGATTTCAACCCCCTCAAACACAGGTCTGTATTTCCTCCTTCGGTGGCCTTTTCAGCCATGTTTAGAATAGCCTCCAGATCGAATGTGTCGTTTCTCATCAGGTCATAGGCGGCCTTATTTGTCTGATTAACAAGATCCAAAAGCATTTGCTCCGGAATAAATCCCGCATCTCCAATATTCAATATCCAAGATCGATTGGCAACTCTCATTTCTACCAAAACACTTTCATACTCTGGATCTTCGGCAAGGTTATTCACTTCCCATGGATCGTTCTCTGTGTCATACAGTTCCTCTGCCCGTTTTTGCTTCCAGAAAGCCATTTGCATTTCAGTGCAATTTCCTTTGGTGCATTCCTGCTCCCAGGAACCTACGGATGGAGCCTTCCATAAATAGTCGATGTACTGCCCATAGATTTCATGCGGGAGATAATTTCGGATGTATCGATATTTCTTACTCCTGACTGCCCGACTCAAATCATAACTGGCGTCCATCCTGTCTCGAAACATGAAGACAAACTCAGGTTCTTCCACTTTTCTCGGACCTAAAAAGGGTCTGCCCTGCATGTACCCAGGAATGGATTGATCGGTAATACTCAGCATGGTTGGCGCCAGATCTACAAAACTTATGAGCTCATCTACAGCCTCTCCAACCTCTGACGGCCGCAGCGTTTTGAATTTTTCAGGTATTCGAACCACAAAGGGAACATGCGTGCCTGTTTCATAGACAAAACGCTTGCTTCTTGCCAGTACGCCCCCATGGTCGCTGAAGTAAAAGACGATGGTATTTTCGGATTGCCCACTCTCCTCCAATTCCTTAAGCACCTCGCCCACACGGTGATCCATCAGAGTGATCCGATCATAATACTGTGCCCAATCATGTCGAATTTCTTTGGTATCGGGGTGGTAAGGAGGTAAAACCATTTCTTCCGGCCGGTGCATTAGCGATGAATCAGGAGTGAACCGATGCAGCGAGCTTTCGTGTGAAATACTGGTATTGATCACATGAAAAAACGGCTGTCCTTCCTCCCTGTTCTCATAATGTGCCTCGAGGGAAGACTCATTCCAAAAGGTATCTGTGGTGGAAGTATTGTAATCTTTCTTGGACATGTTGGTGCAGTAGTAACCAAGTGCTCTGAGGTATTCGGGAAAGAACCGAACGGAATCCGATAGCGGATAATCACTCCGCATGTGCTGATTGCCATTGGAGTTGGCATATACTCCAGTAATGATGGTATTTCGTGCAGGCGCACAAACGGGAGCATTGGCGTAGGCATGGGTATAAAGGTGGCCTTCCTTCGCGAGCTGATCAATGTTGGGAGTGGTAGCCAGACTATCTCCATAGCACCCGATATATGGGCTATTATCTTCACTTACAATCCATAGGATGTTGGGTAATGAACGGCTTTGCCCAAAGGCATATAAATTCAAGCCAATCAATAGTATCAGAAGAGAGGACTGTGCGTTCATAGATAATCTCGTTAAACTTCAAAATATATTAATCCATCAAAACCCTACTACCAAAGAAGGAACACGAAAACTCCGTGTTCCTTGACTTGATAGTATAAAGAAGTATTTTTCACAATAACTTTTCTCTCTTACATTGTAATAAATACCATCATAGAAGTCTCTGGAGACAAGCTCATTTTAATTCAATTTTTCAACGAGTTTTAAAGACTTGCTTCTAACCATTACCAGCACCATAAGGACCAGTGAAGTGAATATTCCGATAAAAATGGACACATCCACAGGTAATGAGAAACCCTCGGGAGCCAGCAAAATATAGGAAACCACCACGGCTGTCATGAAAGTTGATGGAATCAAAGCCAGCCAAAAGTTCTTCTTTTCTCTCATGAGATATACGGTAACCGTCCACAAAACCACAGTGGCCAATGTCTGATTCGTCCAGGCGAAATACCTCCAGATTACTCCGAAATTGACAAGGGTTAATAGATACCCAACAACAAAAAGTGGAATGCTAATCAACAATCTATTCTTGATCGATTTTTGATCCGCTTTCATAAAATCCGCGATGATGATGCGAGCACTTCTGAATGAGGTATCTCCTGAAGTAATGGGTGCCGCTACTACGCCCAAAATGGCCAGCAAACCACCGATAGTTCCTAGTGCGCCATTGGAAATTCGATTCACCATCAAGGCAGTATTGTCTCCGTTCTCAAGCATCATAAGGTTCAGTTCCTCCACCCCACCAAAGAAACTCATACTGATGGCAGCCCAAATCAGCGCCACCACTCCCTCAGTAACCATGGCGCCATAAAACACTTGCTTTCCTTGTTTTTCATTGGAAATACAGCGAGCCATGAGCGGAGATTGCGTGGCATGAAACCCCGAAATAGCACCGCAAGCGATGGTCACAAAAAGCATCGGAAATACGGGAAAAGAATCAGGAGTATAATGGAAGTTTGAAAAACTGGACATAGACAACTCCGGCACGACCATACCCTGCGTGAACATGGAAATAAAAAGCCCAACAGCCATGAAAATCAGCGCCATCCCAAACACGGGATATAGCTTACCGATCACTTTATCAATCGGTAAGATCGTAGAAAGAATGTAATAACCGAGGATGATCATCACCCATCCGAAGAGGCTAATCGAATCGGTCATACCAGCTAGTATTTTAGCTGGTCCGAGTAGAAAAACAGCTCCTACAATAATCATGAGCAAAACAGTAAACCCACGCATGAATTGTTTCACCCAGCTTCCCAGGTAATATCCCGAAACCTCAGAAATACTCTGACCTCCATGACGGATGGAAAGCATACCGCTGAAGTAATCATGAACGCCTCCCGCAAAGAGACTCCCGAGCACAATCCAAAGAAAGGCTACCGGCCCCCACATGGCTCCTGCCACTGCCCCGAAGATGGGGCCCAAACCCGCAATATTTAAAAACTGTATGAGGAAAATCTTCCAGGGTGGAAGGATTACAAAATCCACTCCATCTGCTCTGGAGGTGGCCGGAGTGGCCCTGTTTTCATCCACTCCAAAAATTCGTTCGATCAGATTACCATACAACCAGTACCCAACCACTAAAACCATAATCGAAACACAAAGTGTAATCATATCAATTTGTCAGTTCAAAATCCTTCTCCAAATACTGCTCACTATTGGCACCTATCATTACTGCAAACTGGCCGGGCTCCACAATGTAATCACGACTCACTGGAGACCAATATTTCAACATGTCTGGTGTAACCGAAAAAGTAACCTTCTCTGATGCTCCAGCCTCAAGTCCTATCTTTCTAAATCCTTTCAATTCTTTGACTGGTCGGACCACCTCGCCAACATAGTCCCGCAAATAGAGCTGCACAACTTCTTCTCCAAAGACCTCCCCTATGTTCGTTACCCGAACAGAAACCTCCATTTGCTCATTCAACTTCATACTATCCCGGCTGATTATTAAATCAGAAAACTCAAAACCAGAATAGCTCAGACCAAAACCAAATGGATAAAGCGGGCCATTAGGAATATCAATGTATTTAGAAGAATACTGCGAAGATGCGGCCGGTCTACCGGTGCTGTAGTGGTTATAGTACAATGGCACCTGACCCACATCCCGAGGAAAAGTCATCGTGAGTTTACCTGACGGATTATATTGACCAGCCAAAACTTCTGCTACGGCATTGCCTCCCTCGGTTCCCGGAAACCAGACCTCTAGAATGGCATTCATATTCTCCTGATACCAGGGAATAGTCAGCGGACGTCCATTAAATAACACCAAAACTGTTGGGTTACCCGATTCAAGAGCTAGTTCCGCGATACGTTGTTGATTGCCAGGAATGCCCAGCGTGGCTCGGCTAGCAGCCTCGGCCGACATTTCCTTTGGCTCGCCAATAGCCAACAGAATCAAATCGGCGTCTCTTGTCAGGTCTTTAATCTTCCTTTCTGGCAGGGGCGAGTTTTCCCAAAAATCGCCCACATTCAACCAGTTAATCTCAGCTTCCGGAAACAGCCTTTTCATTCCAGCCAGCAGGGTAATAGCTTCGCTGGTATCTCCCTTGGCCGACCATCTTCCCAATATGTCTTGGGAGTTGGAAAAAGGGCCAAGTATAGCAATCCGTTTCACTTTAGAAGAAATGGGCAACACCCCATCATTCTTCAACAATACCATGGATTTCATGGCTGTTTCTTTAGCGATTTCGCGATGTGGTACTGACAAGGTGATGCTATCGATATACTTTTCAGTAGCAAAGCGATAGGGATTAGCAAACAGGCCCAGTTCATACTTTTTAATCACTATTCGCCTTACCGCTTCATCGATGACTGACTCATCCAGGAGCCCATCTTCAACAAGCCGCTTTATATTTTCATGGTAATTACGCGATTGCATTTCAATATCTACCGTCCCCTCCAGCGCCTGCAAAGTAGCTTGAGCTGCATCTCTGGCATAACCGTGTTTGATCAATTCCCCTACACTTCCAAAATCGGAAATCACAATCCCCTCAAATCCCAACTCCGAACGAAGTACATCTCGTAATAAGGGCGCATGAGCAACCGTAGGAACACTACCAACCACATTAAAGGAGGTCATCACGGAGCTCACACCGGCTTTTATGGCATGCTGAAAGGGAGGTAAATGGATGTTGCGCAAAGTCTCCTCACCAATATCCACGGTGTTGTAGTCACGACCACCTTCTACGGCACCATAACCGATAAAATGCTTCACGCAAGCCATAATCGTATTTGCATGGCTTATCCCATCTCCCTGAAACCCATCAACGGAGGCTTCAGTAAATAACGATGAAAGAAACGGGTCTTCGCCATTTCCTTCCATCACCCGTCCCCAGCGTGGGTCGCGTGACACATCGGCCATTGGCCCATGATTGTAACTAATCCCTGCTGCTGACGCTTCCATGGCTGCAATGCGATGTGCTCTTTTGACCAATGCCGTGTCCCAGGAACAGGACATGGCCAATGGCATGGGGAAGATGGTTTTGAAGCCGTGGATTACATCATAATTAAAAAAGAGTGGAATCCCGAGACGGCTCTCTTCCACCGCAAAGCGCTGCATCTCCTCCACATCATGTACATCCCCGGGCACGAGTATTGAGCCTACTCCACCAGCCTTGACCAACTCAATAAGATCACGTGCCTTTTCGCCATCTCCCACCCTGGCATGCCCTCTGCCCAAACACTGATACATCTGACCGATTTTTTCCTCCAATGTCATGAGGGCAAGAAGCGAATCTGCTTTAGCTACAACGCCTCCTTGCGAAGTACCGTCTTCAGTAGGTTGACTGCACCTGCTAAGGAAAAAAACAACGAATCCAATAAACCAAAGATGTTTTATCATTTGGCCGAGGTTTCTGGAACTAACAATACCGCATCTGCTCTTACAAGTCCTTCCTTATTTCCATAAATGGTCACAGAATTGGTTTGATCAGCATTCAATTGGTACTTCCCAATAGCCACCCATTCACCAGAAGTCTGACCAATTATTTCTATTTCCTCGGCTACTATGTCCACGCTGGCGGAAAGATCACCAGTCGTTATTCCTATTTTGGTGACAGGTGCCACGCCTTCTATTTTACTAAAATAGACATAGACTTCATATTGACCTGACGTAGCAATAGAGGGCTTAAAACTGGCCATGCCTTCACCCATAATTTGTAAAGCATCTGCTCCATAGCAATGGCTGTTTACGGCTTCCCAATTACCTGTAGCATTCACAGATTGATCGGTATTGTCCACGAGAATTTCCGCAACCTCTCCATTGGATAATGGATCCGACGCAATCTCCTGCTGTATCGCCCGATAATCAACCTCCTGAACCCCTGTCTCGTTGGATATGGCTAAATCTGCGGCCAAAGCTGCTACTTGTCCCAAAGCCATAAAAACGGGTTCCATTCTGATAGATCCATAAGCGATGTGACTTGCAGACATAGCCACTGGCACCAACAAACTCTGACATTCTGCCCTTTGTGGAATAATAGCACCATATCCTATTGGATATGGCCCAAAACCTCCGACCTCCACATTTCCTTCATTTTTCACCATGGCCACCCCATCCTTTTTTACCACCACACGCTGACAGTTATGCGAATCCATGGTGTAAGCTGCCATAGCTATAGGGTCAGAAACAACTTCCTTTGCCTGACAGTGATGCTGTGTCATGACCGTCTGGCCAACCATCCTTCGAACTTCCCTTACATACAGCTGGGGTGACCAATGATTGTTATCAGTATATTCATCCTTCGGATATCCCCACTCCTGCATCTCCTTTCTAAGCTGCTCAGGTACGCGTGGATCTGCCTTGTAGAAGTAAAGCAATCCTTTGGTATAACTTTCGTGCATTGCTACTATGGCTTCACGCTCCTCGTAAGAGGCCTCAGGATAGTCAGAGTTCATGCCTATCATGTCTGTAGAAAAACCTCCACGATTGTTGATGTCTGTTTTGCCTCCAGGCATCTTACTCCAGATAAAATAATCGTTGAGCGACCGCTTGTCTGGCTGTGCCTCAAACAACCTGAGCAACAGCTCATACCTGGAGGAATCATAGTCTGCCGGACGTGTGATCTCCACCTTATTGTCTGCTTCATTGGTCAAACAGATTCGGAAATTATAGGCTTGCAGTTTTTGATCACCTGTGCCATCTTCTGCAACAAGCTCGGGGCTGATTCCCCAGAGCAAACCACTTGATGAGTCACCTTTGATCTTGTACGGATCTATAAAGTCAGGAAACTGGTGACGCTTTCTCAGCTGTACTCCATTATAGGTTTCACCGTATTGCTCGTTGCTTTCTCTCCCCACTGTATATGACACTCCAGCTTTGGCCATCAGGTCCCCTTCATAAGAAGCATCAATAAAGACCCGCGCTGATAACGCTTTAAGCTCCTGCGCATTCACATTATTCTCCAGAATAATCTCTTTGATTTCCGCTCCCTCCATATTCACCGAGGAAAGTCTATGCCCTGCTAGAATAGGGATCTGAGCTTCTCTTATATAGTCCTGAAACACCTCACCAGCAACATGTGGCTCAAATATCCAGCGTTCAAACGTGCCGTATTTCGCACCTATTCTTCTATAAAAATCTTTAGCCAGTCCTGTAATGGCATATTTATTTCCAATATCGGTATATCCAAGACCTCCGGTTGTCAAGCCACCAAGGTGGTTATCTGGAGAAACCAGTAATACTTCGAGCCCCTTCATCCTGGCGGTGTACGCAGCTATGATACCAGATGAAGTACTCCCGTAAACAATCAGATCATAAGTACCTGTTTCTTCATTGGAGGTATTGCATCCATTAATGATTGACCCAAAAAGGATGAGAAATGCGAATATTTTAATTTTCATTGGATGATAAGTTTAGCTGATTTCAAATCTTCATTGGCAGAAGAACTTCCGGTGGACACCAAAAACTCTCCAGCTTCTATCATTCTTTTCATGTCCAGGTTATAAAAAGCGAAAGCCTCTTCGTCCAACTCAAAAGTCACTTTTCTGGTCTCTCCGGGAGCCAGACTGATTCGCTTGAATGCCTTAAGTTCTTTCATAGGTCGGGTAACCGAGCTATAGAGATCACTTATATACACCTGCACCACTTCCTCTCCCTCCAAACTACTCGTATTGGTCACTTCAACGCTGACCTTCACCACATCACCAGCCGCTATTTCGGCTTTTGACAGCACTGGATCACCATACGTAAACTTGCTGTAACTCAAGCCATAACCAAAAGGGTATAGGGCTCCAGTCTTGGACCACTTGTATTTTTTGACATAATGTGCACGCTTGTGATTGTAATAAGAGGGTACCTGCCCCACATTGCGCGGAATGGTGATGGGAAGTTTCCCTGACGGATTTACCTGTCCGAAAATAACCTCAGCAATGGCCTGCCCACCGGCACTTCCCGGCTCCCAGGCCTCTATTACAGCTGGTACGTTTTCCGCAATCCACTCCACACCGAGCGGTCGCCCGTTTACCAAAACAACCACCAGAGGCTTGCCTGTCTTATGTAATGCTTCTACCAGCTGCTGCTGCTTGCCGACCAAATCCAGGTTGTCCCGGGCAACATTCTCACCATTGGTCTTAAGCTTACTTTCATACCTCAGAGAATTGCTGCCTACCACCACCACGATCACGTCATGGTTTTTGCTCCTGCTTACAGCCTCTGCGATGTGCTGGTCGGTGATCTCAGTCACCTGCTTACCCATGTTGTAGTAGTTCAGGTCTATACCTTGTGGTTTGACCAATTCAAAGCCCTCATGCACTGTGGTGATGTTGTCTTCTGGTTGCTCAAAGCTCCAGTCTCCCATCAAGGTGTGGTTGCTGGCATTGGGGCCAGTGATGAAGATGCTCTTCACTTTATCTGTAGATAAAGGCAAGACATTCTCATTTTTCAACAGGACAATAGATTTGCGAGCCGCCTCCAGCGCCGTAGAGGTGTGGGCCGAGGTGTGAATGGATTCACTAATCTTGTTTTCATCGACAAAAGGGTCTTCAAAAAGGCCCAACCTGAATTTTGCCTCGAGAATTTTGCGCACCGACTGATCGATACGTTCTTCCTTTAGTCGGCCCTCGTTGACCAGTTCCATCACCGGCTCCAGAAAATCGGGGCCATGCATGTGCATGTCCATGCCCGCATCCACGGTGAGGTAGCAGGCCTCTTTCTGAGAATCCACCACGCGATGTACCGTTTTGAGTCGCTCTATGTCCATCCAGTCACTCACCACGAATCCATCAAATCCCATTTCACCTCGGAGAATATCAGTCAGCAAGTACTTGCTACCATGGCACGGATCGCCATTGATGTCGTTGTGTGCAGCCATGGCTGTGAAAGCACCCGCGTCGATGGTTTTTTGATAAGGGGGGAAGTAAATCTCACGAAGGGTCCGCTCACTCACATCCATTGGTGAAGCATTCAAGCCATTCACAGGTTCGCTTCCCGCCACAAAATGCTTGATACATGCCAGCACATTGTCCGGTGAACTGAAATCTTCTCCCTGAAGCCCCTCCACCATGGCTACACCCATAGCACCCACCAGATAAGGATCTTCTCCAAAAGTCTCGCCCACTCTACCCCACCTGGGATCACGAGCCACATCCACATTGGGAGAAAAAGCCCAATGTGATCCCGTGGCACGCATTTCTTTAGCAGTCTGCTGCGCCACTCTCTTGATGAGATCAGTATCCCAGGTGGATGCCAAACTTAGTGGTGTGGGGTAAACAGTTGCTCCTTCATATAGTGCGTTTCCATGTATAGCATCTATGCCGATAAGCAATGGGATCTTCAGCCGGGTTTGCTGGGCAGCTTTTTGTAACTCGTTGGCTTCTTTGGCTGACAGTACATGTAAGAACGAACCAATTTTGCCCGCCTTAATCAAGTCATAGAGATCCTTGCCACTCAAACCGGGATAAAATGCGTTGGCGTCATCGGCCATTAGGTCGATCGGAGTGTTGAGAGCAGCAGACTTCTTTAGGTGAAACAAACCAACATACTGACTCATTTGACCCACCTTTTCCTCCAAAGTCATTTTGGACAACAGGTCTTCCACCCGGTGTGCCACTGAAGCATCCGGATCTAAATAGTCCTTCTTTTGATGTCCTTCCACGGGCTGACAACTATTCAATGAATAAATTGCGACCAACGAAATCAACAGACAACTCACTAATCCTTTATAATAATATAGTCTCATCGTATAAGCTTATTTTTCTACTTTGAATGGAATCGAAGCAAACGCTACATTCTCATGGCTGTCATGCACGAATGCATACAATCTGTACTCACCTTCACCGGGCATGCTAAACTTCACTGATTTCTGATCGTTGGATGTAAATAGCCCCTCTAAACCAGGCAAAGAGCCTTCGAAACGCTGATCTTTGGAAATCACCAGCCCTTCCCGCACTATCTGCCATTCGTAGGTCAACTGATCAGCCTCCAAATCAACTGCTTTGATACTGGCGTAATTTTCATCTCCCACTTTGAGCACAAGATCATCGAATGCGGTTTTCCCGTTTAGCGTCAGGCTTTCAGATGATTCAATGCGGGGTGCCCGGTTGGCCGGATATCCTCCTTTCCATGAGTAGTACATTGATTGTGCAGCCGCCAATGGTTTCTTCTTGGTGGTGAACAAACCATACCAGGTAGCTACCGCTCCATGGGTCTGATACCCCCACAGGAAGGTATAAGAGCCGATACACCCTTTGTTGATATTTGCGGCGATGTGCTGTGAATAAACATCCGTATAGACCTGAGCTTTCTCTGTACTGGTCAGCTCATAAATGCCACCCCAGGGTGTCATGGGTACGTTGCCCCAGGTACCGTTAGGCCCCCATTCGGTAATCATATAGGGCTTGGTCCAACCTGCTCCGGCTATTTTGCCCTGAGCCAAACCAATGGCATTGTAGGTATTTACACTCAAGATATCCAAAGAGGGTGCGCGCAGCGCAATTTCCTCAATGTCAGCAGGATCAGCCCCAGCAAGCACCGTGGTGGTCAGGTGGTTGGTATCCAACTCATGAATCATGTCCGAAACCTCACCGATAAAATCCCACACCTTATAGTTTGTGTATCTGGAATCTACTTCATTACCTATCCCCCAGATCATTACCGCCGGATGATCTTTGAACAGTAACACTTCTTGCCTGATGCGCTCCTTTTGCTTGGCTACCTCTTCCTCATTGTCATAGTCAAAGCCGTCGGTTTCCCTGTTGACCCATATACCGAGACAAACAGTGAGCTTGTACTCCAGCGCACTATCAAGTACGATCTGGGTGTCTTCGTTGACCCCATAGGTACGGATAGAATTGCCACCATACGCTGGTACCAAATCGAGGAAGTTGTTGTAGGCAGCCCCTTTGATAAAATAGGGTTGACCGTTTCGGTAGAGCCGGGGTATCTCACCTTCGTAGATGATTTCGGCCTTTACAGGACCATCTGTGGGATAATCTTCTGAAACCTGATTCTGACCCTCATCTTCCTTGTCGATGGATTCTTCCTGACAGGCACAGAATATTGGTGACATGGCGATTGAAAAAACAATCCATAAAAGTGATCTTGACGTTTGATTCATACCTGTTTCTTAAGTTTTACTCTACAATAAATGGAATCACAGCATTGGCTACCTTGCCGAAATTGTCCTTCACAAAAACATATAATCGGTACTGGCCGGTATTAATGGCTTTAATTTCAGCATTGCTGCCATTATCGGCAACCACCCAGCCAGCAAGACCCGGAGGACGATTGCCCTGTGGTGCTCCCTCCTGTACGACTACCCACTGATAGGTAAGAGGATCTGTATCTTCGGCATTGACCACTGTCTGATAAGTTTTGTTTAGTTCGAGCGTGATCCCATCGAACGCCTGTTTCCCATTCAGCAGGAACTCAGTGCGATCGGAAATAACGGGAGCCCTATGGTTCGGATAGACGCCCGTCCATCCATATTGCAGGACATCTACTGCACCGTATGTATAACCCTCCTCATTAAAAAAAGCATGCCAATTGCGTCTACTGCCTGATTGATGAGAGGCCTGATCTCCCCATAAAAAAGCAAATGACCCCATGCAGCCATAAGCAATGTTAGGCAGCACATCATTACTGTAAATCTCGTCAATGAACTGAGCCTTTTCGGTAGATGTGGGCTCGACTAATGCACCCCAGGACAGAGCCGGAGATTCAGGGAATCCCTGAGGAAGAGCCCTATTTCCAAATTCACTCAGTATGAAGCCAATATCCCATCCAGCCTCTTCGAGGTGCGGCACTACCAAACGAGATTGTGGATACTTGGCATTACTGGAAAAGAAATCAAGATCCGGTGCCCATTTTTGCATATCAAGCAGCTTTTCTACACTGGAATTGATAATGGCTATAGTGGTGGGGTGATCCGGGTCTTCACGATGTATCATTTCGCTCACTTGATTTACAGCCTCCCACATCGCCTGTTTGTTTACATTGCTATCGTAATGTCCGTCCAGCTCATTTCCAAGAACCCAAAAAAGCAATGCCGGATGATCCTTATATTCATGTACTTGCCGGGTAAGGATATCCAACTGCTCCTGAACCTGGACAGAATCAGTATAATCAAAACCATACTCGGGCTGCTGAAGCCATAACCCAAACGCTACAAACAGACCAGACTCATGTGCACGATCCATGATGGTCAAGGTGGAGTCGTTGATCCCATAAGTTCTGATTGTGTTGCCACCCAATTCCGCTATCCGATCGTAATACTGACCTCCTGCCACTCCTTTGATAAAGAAAGGCGTACCATCCTTATACATCTTCCACGTGCCACTTGCCTTGCTCACCTGAACTTTGGCTGGCCCGAGTTGTAGATCATCAACCTGGCCAGGCTTGTTTACCACCTCTTGCTCACAGGCCATGATCAGAAGGAACCCGATCAATAAACTTGTTGCTTTTAGTGGCTTATACATCAATCTCTTCTTAAGATTTGACCATCTAGAATCAACCTCTCTTCCAGCTGCTCATAGGGAACGTCCTGTACACTTTGTCCATTCTCTATACTCAGCACAGCTGCTGTAGCCGCCGACTGCCCCAACACCATGTAGACCGGCTCCATGCGAATGGATCCAAAAGCCACGTGAGAAGCTGACAAACAAACGGGTACCAACAGGTTGTCACATTCTTTTTTCTTAGGACGGATCGACTGGTAGCTAATGGGATAATTTGGTGTACCCATCCAATAGGTTCCTTCTCTTCTCAGCTGACCTTTTTCATCTACTACTGTAGATACATAGTGGCAGTCGAGCCAATACGTGGCCAGCCCCACAGACTCAGGAGCAATTTCATTTCCAGTACAATTGTGCTCTGTCATCACATAGTCGCTCATCATTCTGCGGGCTTCCCGTACATAGAGCTGATGGGGGAAATTGCCATTGTCAATGAACTCATCTTTAGCCAGTCCCCAGTTTTGCATTTCCTCACGGATGTTCTCCGGTACTCTGGGGTCATTGCCCAAAAACCAAAGCTTGCCTAGTGCATAATCTTTATGCATTTGAGCAATTTTTTCTCGTGTCTCATAGTCACCCTCTGTATAGTCATAATTGGCGCCTACAAAATCCAAATGATTGGTATCCGTCTTTCTGTTAGGCATTGGGGTAAGGGTAATGAGCTTTTTTCTTAATGGGATGTTGGGATCCAGTTCGAGTTGTCTGGCCTGCACTTCATACCAAAGCGGATTATAATTTTCCGGCTTTTCTATGGGCAACATATTGTTTGGATCGTCAGTAAGGGTAAGACGATAGCAATAAGACTGCATGCGCTTATCAGCACTTCCGGGTTTGATGTCCGGATTGTTCTCAATAAAAGGCAGCAGACCAGAAGATGGGTCTCCTTCTCTCAAATAAGGATCCACAGAAATCTCCCCACTTTCACTCTGCACTCCAATGATGTCATTCATTCGGAACCCATTATAAGTTTCATTAAAATCCTTATTCGAATCTCTTCCATAGGCATATGATACTCCGGCCCTGGCCATCAGGTCTCCCTCATAAGTAGCATCAATAAAGACCTGAGCGGTGTATTCTTCTCCACTCTCCATCTTGATGCGCTCTATGGACTTGCCATTCTTAAACACTCCATTATCCAGATCAAGTCGCTGATTGAAAACTACCTTTACACCTGCTTCCAGTAGCATAGTGCGCATGATATCTTCCGCCACATGAGACTCGTACACCCATTGCATGGACAGTGAATCACGTTTGCCCTGGAATACCCGCTTCACGATGGATTCGAAATACTCCTCTCTATCCTGATTTTTCCAGGCAGCCGGATGAAGATAATACTGATAGATACGCTGATAAAACTCTCTGGAGAGGCCCCCAATAGAAAGGTGGGAGTTGATATCTGTGGCAGTGAGCCCTGATGTGGTGGTACCTCCCACATGATTGGTATTGGAAATGAGTACAACATTTTTGCCCATTCTACCTGCCTGCACGGCGGCCGTTACCCCAGCGGAGGTCTCTCCATATACGCAGATGTCATACTGGGCATAAGTACTCAGACTTAAAAAAATCAGGGCTACAAAAATGCTGTTTCTAAATCGGGATGTCTTCAATCGAAACATAACTTGGTTTTCTAATTTCATATAATACTTTGGTAAAAGGGGAGCCAATTGGCTCCCCTCCATTTCTCTTATTGTTGCACTTTATAGTCGAAGGTGATCGAACCTGATGAGCTGGCTACCAGGGTTTTTACCAAAATGAGCACATACTCTTCATTGGTAGTTTTAATGGCGAGAATCTCCCCTTCCTCTGTTTTAGTAATGTTCTCCGCAGAAGGCTCACTGGCCTCAAAGGCTTCCAGAATCAGCTTATCATTCTCTATGGCATAGAAGTCTTCGGATGTCATGAACTCCGCTGACACCCTCCTGATTTCAAGACTGTTTCTTACCGTCCAGTTACCCAACCAGTCGTCACCCCAATTGGTGCTGTTGTAGATAAATTGAGCCGCATTACTGTAAGTAGGAGCGAATAGATTGATACCACTAGAACCACTTCTAAACGTACCCATATCCACATTGGCACTATTGGCCTTTGCCTCCGGAACTGTATAAACTACATTTTCCGATAGGTCTATGAATGGTCCCACTTCAGAATTACCCTGCATTCCCAGTACCACATCCAGGTGTGTGTCTATTGCCAATGGCACACGCTCACCTATCACAAACAAGGTATAGCTTACCTCATCAGACTTAAGCTCGTCATCGGTGGCGCGGAACGTAAAGGTGACGTCCTTACCTCCATCCTCGGACACGAGTACATATTGAAAATGGTATGTATGAGCAAATGGATTTTCGAAAGAGGATACGGTAAGTCCTTCGATCGCATTATCATATAGCAGAGTCTCTATCTTATCCAGCTCATCTTCAGATTTGATTTGAACCTCAAAGTCCAACGTATCGCCCACCTCAAGTGTATCCGGTAAAACTTCTGGAAGTGTAAACTCCATATTTACCGGCTCCAGAACAACCTGCACCGAATAGCTCACGTCATAGGTAAATCCTCTCTTATCATGCGCTACCACCACAAACTCCTGTGTGCTTCCCAGTTCGGCATTAGTCGGCATATAGCTAAACTGATACTGATAATGCTTTGGATCATCAAATGATGTGATTTCAGATCCATCTAAAGTTTGAAAGTCGACTTTAAGCTCCACCTTTTCCAAGCCCGCATCTGCATATACTTCGATAGGGAAGCTTATCACCTTATTAGGGAAGGCCGTCTCAGGGGCTGTAGTGGGTACCTGAACATAAAATTCGGGGTTGCCAATTTCGTCAATTGCCTCTGATTCGCATGCCGCAAGCACACAAAGTGCAAGAACCCATGCTATGATGTATTGAATATTTTTCATGGTTTTCATCTTTTGGGTATCAGTAATCATCATTTTGATCCAGGAGATCGTTCACAAGTCGTTCCTGCTCCGGTATCGGAAACAGTAAGTGTTTGTCCAGCACTAAAATGGATGGATCTTGTGCGGTTACAGCTTCTTTTAGTTTTCCCCATCTTAGTAGGTCAAACCTCCGCTGCCCCTCAAAAGCAAACTCTCGCCTTCTCTCTACCATGAGACTATCCAAAAACTGCTCCTTTGACAGACCGGCAGTCAGGTCGGCAGGTGACGGTACCTCCAATGGATAACCGAAACCTCTTCTTCGGATCTGATTGAATGCATCGTAAGCCAATGCCGTAGGTCCATTCAGTTCGTTTTCTGCTTCGGCGTACATCAGCAGCACATCAGCATAGCGCAGGATATAGTAGTTATTGCCTCCATCTGAAACATTGGTCGCCTGCGGGTCTTGATATTTGTTTACATAGTATGGAAACTGAATCGAAGAAGGAGCGCCGGGCTCGTATAATACGTTCACATCTCTGCGATTGTCACCAGACGAATAAATATTGTAGTGATTCTCGGTAACCGGATTATCACCATACCCTGAAAAACTACCCTCTTCTGGAGCCCTTACCGAAGCAGGGGGTTTGAAAAATCCCTGATAAGAAGAGCTAACTGAAGCATCCGTGCCTCCGGTACCTACAAACTGAATTTCGAAAATCGACTCTCCAATATTCTCATTGGCGATATCAAAAACCTGCTTATAAGTAGGCCACAGCGCATACTGTCCCATTTCCATCACTGCTTGAGCTGACTCTTTGGCTTTATCATATTCCTTGTTGGTCAGGTAAACTTTGGCCAGCAGTGCAGTAGCCGCACCTTTGGTAGGTCTGCCATAATCATCAGGGCTATACTGGGTGGGCAAACTGCTTTCACTAGCCATCAGGTCACTAATAATGAGCTGATAAACAGAGTCGGTAGAAGTGCGCCGTACCTGAAGGCCTTCCAGGGTGGTAGTGGGTTTGGTAACCAGAGGTACCTTGCCAAACAAACGAACCATATTGAAATACATCATGGCTCTCAAGAAATGAGCTTCACCCAAAAACCTGGACTTAACCTCCTCATCTATGGACATATCTGCCACCCGATCCAATACAATATTGGTCCTGTTGATGTTCTTATAATGGTTTTCCCAAAATCGGTATATGAGATCTGACGATGCATCAAATTGGAATTTATCCATCTGCAGTTTGTTGATGTTACTTGTATTGCGGCCGTAGCCCCATTCCGCATCATCAGTCCCCTGTGACTGCACCACTTCCATAAATTGGTTGTATACATCATGCGTCTGCATGGACGCATACATGGCATTCACCGCAGCCTCCGCGTCTTGTTCGGTTTCAAAGAGATTTTCCGCTGTGTTGATACCGTCTGGCTTTATGTCCAGGTCAGAGCATGCGCTCAAAACCATTGCTGTAAGAATCGTATAGAATATTTTTTTCATCGTTTTACTCTATTTAGAATGATAGATTGAAACCTGCTGTAAACACCTTGGTATTAGGATATGCTCCCGAATCAAAGCCCTGACTAATATTGTCAGAACCGTACCTGCTCACCTCTGGATCAAGGCCAGTATAGTCGGTGAATGTGAAAAGGTTTTGGGCGTTGACATATACTCTCATGACACTCACACCCAGCTTGTCCAGCGCACCTGAAGGTATGGTGTAAGCCAGCTGTATATTTTTTACCCGGAGGTAAGATCCGTCTTCTACATACCTGTCGTAAGACACATCAGTTGGCTTGGTTGCCGTGGCTCTGGGCACATCGGTATCTGTATTTTCGGCAGTCCATCTATTCAGCACTGTAGTCCGCTGATTTTGGTTACCCGTCAGGTTCTCCAGTGTGCGAAGATTCAGGTTATACAGGTCGTTGCCGTATACATACTGCAGCAAGACCGACAAGTCAAACCCTTTATAAGAGAATGTGTTGTTAAACCCTCCGAAAAACTGCGGTTGAGCATTTCCTATAATTTGCCGGTCACTTTCATTGATGACTCCATTTTCATCAAAATCCACAAATCTCACATCACCAGGCTTTGCTGAAGGCTGAGCTGAAGCAGCTACCTCCTCAGTGCTTTGGAACAATCCATCAGAAACATAACCGTAGAATGTGCCCAGGCTCTGATTGATCCTCAGGACTGTCGGAGATGAGGCAGGTATGATCTCGTCTTCACCCCCGAGGCTTGTAATCTTATTTTCATTGAAGGTAATGTTGAATCCAGATGTCCACTTAAAGCCCCGATCCAGAATCACTCCATTAGCCGAGAACTCCACACCCTTGTTTTCCACAGCTCCAATATTCTTCATTCCTGAGCTGAAGCCTGAAGTGGTAGGAATAGTCACTCTAAGTAATAGGTCATTGGTCTTTTTGTAGTAAGCATCAGCAACAAACGTGAGTCTATTCTTAAAGAAGCCCATTTCCAGACCTACATCTGCTTGAGTGGTTCGCTCCCATTTCAGGTTTCTGTTGCCCACTTGAGAGGGAGTAATCCCTGTCACTATCCGATCCCCAAACACATACTTGGTACCATCCCAAAGGTCCAGTGAAGGATAGTTTCCTATGCCATCCTGGTTTCCTGTAATACCATAGCTTGCACGAAATTTAAGATCGGTAAATACATTCAGATCCTGAATGAAACTTTCCTCAATGGCTCTCCATGCAATTGCCGCTGAAGGGAAGTAGCCAAATCTATTGTTGGCACCAAACCTCGACGACCCATCCGCTCTACCTGTTAGTGTCAGTAGATACCGATCCTTAAATCCATAGTTGATTCTGGCTATGTAAGAATGTATTACCCAATTTGCTACTAATGAGCTTGGCAGCTGCGCTGCATCCGGGTTACCCAGCCCCAGGTCGTATGTACCTGTCACATCATTGAGAAAACCCTGCGCTGAAGCTCCCAAAGATTCATATCTGGAAGACTGCTGAGTGAATCCTCCCAGTAGATCCAGGCTATGCTCACCAAGTGTCTTCTTATAGTTAATGGTGTTCTCATTCAGCCATGTGTAAGTCTGCGCTGTGAATACAGATGCATCACCACCTACCTGAGAGCCTGAAAACACACTCTGAGGCATGTAGGTGTCGTTTTTATTGAAACTCGCATCCAGTCCCCAGGATGTGCGAGCTGTCAGGCCCTCGATGATCTCCCATGAAGCAAATGCATTTCCTATGGTTCTGAAGGTCTTATTTAAGTTTTGATACCCATCCAGCAACGCAATGGGGTTATTAAACCCAATTCCCTGATTGTTGTACTGGGTGTAGCTCCCATCAGGCTGCTTAATAGGCAGATTTGGAGCAGTCGTGAGCATGGAGAAGATAGAACCACTGTTAGCTCGGTTGGTTTTTACATAGCTAGCTGTTAAGCTATTCCCTACTTTCAGGTTTTGCTTGACTTCCTTATCCAAATTGAGTCGGAATGAGTATCGCTCCAGATCGGAGGTTTTGATAACCCCTTCCTGATTGAAATAATCAAAAGAAATCAGGTAATTGGTACCATTGTCACCTCCTGTAGCTGAGACATTATAGTTGGTCATTGGTGCCAGGTCTCTTAGCATGGCATCCTGCCAGTCTGTAGATACCGGATTCAGACTGGGGTCATATAAAAGGGGACCTCCATCTGCCAGGCTTGCCTCATTGGCCAACGTCTCAAACTGCTTGGCATTGAGCAAGTCGTATCGGTTGGTTTCCTTCTGAAATCCATGATAAGCATTGAAACTTATTCTTCCCTCACCACTTTTGCCACGCTTCGTCGTAATCAACACCACTCCATTACCTCCCCTGGATCCGTATATGGATGTGGCTGAGGCATCTTTGAGTACTTCTATTGATTGGATATCGTTGGGGTTGATGGTATTGAGTGGATTCAGTGAGTTGGCATCCCCCTGCCCAGAAGATATGGGCACTCCATCTACTACATACAGGGGCTCATTGCTTCCATTTATAGAGTTCCCTCCTCTAATTCGCACCGAAGAGCCTGCTCCAGGCATACCCGAACTCTGTACGAAAAACACACCGGCTGACCTGCCTTGCAATGCCTGATCGACACTACGTAGTGGAAGGTTTTGTATCTCCTCTGTTCTGATTGAAGATATCGCACCGGTTACATCTTTCTTATCCTGAGTACCATAGCCTACTACCACTACTTCCTCTAACTCAGACATATCTACTTGTAGGGTGACATTCACCTGAGAACGCCCGTTCAGGGAAACTTCTTGAGCGAGAAACCCTATGTAACTAAAAACCAGGACGGCCTCTTCTGATGCGACAGTCAAGGTATAGTTGCCATCTATATCGGTGATGGTACCATTCATAGTGTTCTTTTCCTGGATAGTCACTCCCACGAGTGATCCTTTGTCTTCAGCAGAAATGACCCTGCCTGAAATTCTGGCTTCCTGCGCCAGCACCTGCATGCTCCCCAAACAGAGTAGCACCAGAGAAACCCAACATCGTTTTACTATTTTCATATACTTCATTTTAGGTTGATTGATAAAGGCATGTATGAGCACCTAATAGTCCTGTCACAAAGCAAGCAAGGAGTTATCAATTACCTCTTTAAAAAAGGAGCACATTTCTTTGAATAAGTGTCAATCTACATCATTAAAAGTGCTTCAATTTGCCAAACAATCAATTATATAAGCTATTTCGCTTATATTGACCGGTATGATTTTCAACAGTTCGACTTACAAATTCGGCTTAATCCTCTTCCTTATTTTATGCCTTAAAACTGTCTGGGCTCAAGCTGATTTTAATTCTGTCAATATCACCGACAGAGATGGGCTACCTCAGAACAAAATCAAAAGTATTGTAAAGGATTCGCTCGGTTATGTATGGATCGGCACGCAAAATGGTATTGCTCAATACAATGGGTATAGATTCAAAACCTACGCTGCTCTAAATGGTATCGAGATCACCTCTATTTTCCTGTCAGATCAAAATGACATTTGGGTGGGGACGCACCAGGGTTTGTTCCTGTTGGACAGAACTCATGATGTTTTTGACAAAGTATCACTGGGTGATATCAGACATCTTACTGCATCGGGGGATGAGATATACTTTATCACGCCAGACAAAATGTACAATTTTCGGAATGGTAAAGTTTCTGCAATTGAGTTAGATGAAGAATCCTATCTACGGCAGGTCGTGCTTCAGAACAACAAGCTGTACCTCGGGCAAGGCAAGAGCCACGGGCTCGTCATAGGAGAGATCATAAAAGGACGCCTTGTCATCAAACAACACTTCCTGGACTCCAAGGTAATTACTTGCCTAAAGACCATCAACGATCAGGTATGGGCTGGCACATCAGATGGTCAACTCTACTACCTGACAGCTGATACCGCTATGCCAGTAGTACTTCAAAATAACCACCCTGTTAAAGATATAGTACTCCACAATAATCAGCTATGGGTGGGCACCGATGGAAATGGTGTGTTCATTATAGATGATAGGAAGCAAATATTGGCTCACCGCACCCACAATCAAGGTGAAAAAAACCTCATAGGCAGTAATAACATACAAAGCATATTGTCCATAGATAAGGGAAGCATCTGGATAGGAACTTATGATGCCGGGGTTTATGCCTTATCCTCCAATCAGCTACAGTTTCAAAAGCTTCAGGATCTTTATTCAACGGATTTAGTAAATCTTTCAGAAAGTGCCACAGCCTTTTATCAGGATCACTCCGGTAATTTACTATTGGGAACACCAGCTGGATTTGTGAAAATAGACCCATCCAGTGGCCAAAGTATGGAGATTGGGTTTGACCAATGTCAAAAACTAATGAGTGGCTCCAAGGTATTATCCATTCTGGAGACCCATGATGAACACCTCCTAATAGGTACCTACGACGGTGGAATGGGATATTTCACCAAAAACCTTGAGCACATTAAAACCTTCTACCCGTTCGGTATAGAAGGACAGGAACAAAACATTAGTTTTCTGTATAACCTACCAGACCATCGGGTACTGGTAAACTCCATGTACAAAGGAATGGTGGCAATGGACTTGCAGACAGGGTCCGCAACGCCCATCGCTCTCAAGGAAAGTGGAGAAAAAGTATTCAAATTTCAATCCCAGGCACTTCGGAAGTTTAATGACGAACTCTACGCTTATGTATTTGGAAAGTCATTGTACCGGATAAACACCGCCGAAGCAACACTCGAGCTTGTACTGACTCCTCCTTTACCCATCAATGATTTTTACCTTAACAGCGATGGGACATTCTGGCTGGCCACACGCGGCGAGGGCTTAATACTCACTTCCTCCGACGGAGAAATCATTAGACAAATAGATATAGAAGGAGGACTTCCGTCCAACTTTCTACTGAGAGTAGAAAAAGAACATACAAATCATCTGTGGATCAGTAGCATCTCCGGGCTTTCCAAAATAGATACTAGCGGTGAGGTAACTACCTTTGACCATAGGCACGGACTCCCTTCCAGAGAGTTTACCCCATTTACTTCCACCGTACTACAAGACAACAACCTCCTCTTTGGTACAGTGAAGGGATTCGTGCTAACCCTTACAAACACACACCCCCAGGGATCACCTCCTCCTAAAACCATTATCTCAGATATTACCTTTCAAAATCAAAGCATTAAAACCCTGGGAGACGAACTACTGACAAGTCCTGTTGAATCATTGGTTAACCTGGAATTACCCTTTCACAGGAATTCATTTACGATTCACTTCTTTAATGATGATTACTCTTTTCCAAAATTCAATAAGTTCAAATACAGAATGCTCGGGCTTGAGAAAGATTGGATTGACCTGGAAGAAAACACACAAACCACCTACACTAATCTATCCCCCGGCAGCTATCAGTTTCAGGTAAGCTCATCCAACAAATACGGCACGCAAAATGACCAGCCTACGACATTAAAGATATTCATCTCGCCTCCCTGGTACATGTCATGGTGGGCATATCTGGTTTACCTTTTTGTAGGGATTGGCCTGGGTTATATCATCTATAGAATTATGCTCTACCGTACACACATGCTAAAGGAACTGGAGTTTTCTGAATACAAGATTCAAACCATAAGAGACCTCAATGAAAAGAAACTGCAGTTTTTCACCAACATCACCCATGACTTCAAAACGCCTCTTACCCTGATATCAGCCCCACTCGAAGAACTACTACAAGATCAAACGATTGGTGATCGGGGAAAAAACAACCTGGGGTTGATCAAGAGGAATTCAGATCGTTTGTATCACCTCATTATTGACCTCCTTGATTTCAGAAAGATCAACAACCCTGACACGCTTCAACTCGAGGTTTCAGAAACGGACATGGTGCGATTCCTACAAGATTTGTATGCACCCTTCCACAGTGCATGTGTACAGCAGGGAATCCTATTGACACTCGACAACCGGTGCTTAACACCCGTTTTCATAGACACCGAAAAAGTCAAGCGCATTCTCTGGAATGTCCTGTCAAACGCCCTTAAATTCACCCCGAGAAACGGAAAGATCGCTATTAATTGTAGCCTTGATGGAGACAAAATGCTACTTGGCATTACAGATACAGGTAAAGGCATGACCGAAGATGAAGTCAAATTATTATTTAATCGCTATTACCAGACAGGTCATGAAGTGGAAAACAAGGAATTTGGCACCGGATTAGGCATGGCTATCGTCAAAGGCTTGATCAATAGCCATCGGGGAACGATCAATGTAGTCTCTCAACCAGGAACCGGCTCCGAATTCCACATTGAATTGCCATGGAAGAAAGAATCCTACTCCCCCACAGAACTAAACACCAAGCCTAAAGGAAATTACAGGTATCTGCCTCCAATATTAAATAGCCGTCAGCCGGTACAAACAAATGCGTCTGGTCGGTACAATTTACCCACTGTGCTGATCTGCGAGGACAATCCCGAGCTCAACGAATTTCTGGTGCAAATATTTGAGCAAGACTACAAGGTCATAAAGTGCTATGATGGAGAGGAAGGATTGAGTCTCGCGCTAAAAAAGACACCTGACCTCATCATTAGTGATGTAATGATGCCGAAAATGGATGGTTATGAGTTTTGTAAAAAAATTAAGTCGAACATAGACACCTCTCATACCCCAGTCATACTATTAACCGCTAACAGTTCATTGGACAAGCAAATAAAAGGCATGAGCTATGGGGCAGATATATACATCACCAAACCCTTCAAAACCGAATTTCTTCTGGCATCGGCGGTTTCCATTTTAGAGAATCGACAGAAACTTCGCGAGAAGTTTCAGGGTCTGCAAAAAATCAATGAACCAGAAGAAACCATCACCAGGTACGATCAGGAGTTCATGAACAAACTGAGAGATTTTATCACAGCGAACCTGACAAATCCTGATTTGTCAATCGAACTACTGGCCGAGGTGATGAATTGCAGCAAATCCAGTCTGATCAGAAAAGTGAAAGCACTCACCGGAATCACCCCGATGACATTTCTGAGAACCTACAGGCTCAATACTGCCTACGAACTCCTCACCAAAGAGCATCTTTCGGTCAGTGAAGTCTCCTACAAAACAGGATTTTCTGATCCCAACTACTTCGCCACAAGCTTCAAAAAACACTTCGGCAAGAATCCCTCTCAGGTAAGTTGAAAACTGAAAAGACTATCTGAAAAAAGGCACTCCTTTTTTGAAAAGAAGAGCCCCGTTCCCTTCGATCATTTATTGAAGAAAATGGTGAACCCCTCTCAAATTTATCGCGAATGCTCTGCCACGAAAAAATAGCAAGTCGTATAGCCTCCGCTTAACTTTCCTGTGATTTTAGTTATATTCATCTGACAGATTTGGCATGGCCAATCCAGTGATGAATCCAAAATAAATAACAATCAGCCTGTCATCTTTTTTCAATCGTTTGAATTAACCATACAGCCTCAACCCCAACCCCAAATGCGCCCAACTCAGTTGCTTCAAGTTTTCCTGGTCTCACTAGTATTTTTACTCTTCACCTTCCAGGCAGATGCGCAAACGGATAAGAAATATCAACTTCAGGTAATCTCGCAGCCCGCCAATACGCCTGCCAATGCGGAACTATACGCTGCCGGAAACTTCAACAACTGGATAGCCGGAGACAGGATGTATCAACTACACCCCAATTCGGAAGGCGTTTATACCCTACAAATTACCACGCCTCTGGATACGCTGATATACAAGTATACCCGCGGCACATGGCCATCTGTAGAGGGTGATGACTTTGGTCAAATCAAAAAAAACAGACAGCTCCTTCACACCGGAAACGCCATCACCACTGTGGAGGATGAAATAAAAACCTGGGAAGACCTGGAAAGCAGCGACACTTACACTTTTGTCATCGAATCCCTACCGGAAAATACACCCATAGACGCTACCATCTACCTCACCGGCAACTTCAACCGATGGGAGCCCGGCAACCCTGATTATAAATTCAGCAAACTCGAAGACAATACCTACACCTATACCCTCAAGGGTGCTCCGGATCACTTAGAATATAAATTTACCCGAGGCACCTGGGAGACCGTGGAAGGAGGTGGCGACGGCCGAGCCATTGGCAACAGACAATACCGCAGAACCGAAGGTGGACCAGTGATGCTCTATGCCACCATCAAAACCTGGGAAGATTTCTCAGGATCAAAGGTGAATTATTATGATTTCATCCTCATCATTGCTTCGGTAATCGCCTTCCTGCTGCTGGTTGCCTTCAACTGGATGGTCAATGCCAATGTGCAAGCCAACAGGTTTCTTTCGTTGGCTCTGGCTTTGTTCATTATTGCCTCTGCAGCCAGGATCCTTATGAACTATCGCCAAATGTTTCACTGGGAGCCCCGGCTCGTTTTGCTGCCAGACATGGTTTATTTTACCATTGCTCCCCTCCTGTATTTTTACTTTCAATCACTTCTGGCCGTGAGGCCACGCATCTCCGTGAGCAAGTGGATCAGCTTCATTCCGGCCGGTATTCTCATGCTCACCTATATTCCGCTTTTCGTCCTGGACCGGGAGACCTTCATAGATAAAATGGTCAATCGGGAATTTCACTGGTTGTTTGCTCTGACTGCAGGTATCGGCCTGATTTATAACTTCATCTACTGGCTCAGAAGTCTGCGTGTTCTCAAGATTTACACGGAGAAAATGGATAACACACAGTCATTCGATCAAAGTCATTATTACCTCAACAGCCTACTTACCCTCTATAGCATCTGCCTCTTCACCTGGCTGGCTACATACCTCATCGGCGGAGCTGGCTTGTTCGGAGAGATGGACACCATCAGGATTACCGATACCACATCAGACCTCACCTGGATCCTTTTCGCAGGTACCCCCTTTTTGGTGGCCTACTTTGCACTCAGCCAGCCAGAGCTCTTCAGGATTTCCGAAACCTCAGAAAAATATCGTTTTTCCAGTCTGAGTGATGAGTCTGTAAACAACCTGAAAGAACAGCTCCACCAGCTCATGCTCAATGAGAAACCCTTTCTCAATCCCAAGCTTACCCTTCTGGAGTTGGCAGAAATGATCGAGACCAACACCCATGCACTCTCGCGGGTGATCAATGAAGGATTCGACCGAAATTTTTATGACTTTGTCAATTTTTACCGGGTGGAGGAATTTAAGCGGCTGGTGAATCAGGCAGACCATAAAAACCTCACCTTTCTGGCCATTGCCTATGAGGTAGGCTTCAGTTCCAAAACCACCTTCAACCGGGCTTTTAAAAAGCTGGAAGGACATACTCCCCGCGAGTACCACAAGCAAATGATTCATGAAGGAACTACCGAGGAAATGAAATGGGTTTGAAGTAGTTTCAATAAAATACATGATAGATTTTCAATATATCAATACAAGGCTCTCATCACCCTGCCGTATTCACAATCTCATAATTCACCAATAAAGTACCACCAAACACTTTTAAGATGGTGGTACTTAATGAATCCCTCAGATTTTTCATTGGATAAATGGCTTATTCCTTATCAAATCCAACCAACTGTATACTAGCTGGTTAGAGAAATAAACCAAGTGCTAAAACATGAAATGATACTTTCACCGAAGGACTGATAGCGCCCAAGTGATAACATGTGCCGATTGGGAAGTATGGTGTGGGTAAGCTTGTGTTATACCGTGAGGAAACTCATGGACTCAAAAGTTATTCTCAACCAAACCAACAACCTATGTACACTTTGCGAAAAGCAACCCTTGCTTTGATCATTCTGATGAGTTGCCTGTCTACTCATCTCTCTTTCGGACAGGTGGATTTCCGGGAGGAAACGATCTATTTCCTCCTTACCTCCAGATTTTTTGACGGAGATCCATCCAACAATGCACCCAATGAGTGGAGTTCATATGACCCTGACCCCAATGTGCGTCCTTCTATTACCGATCCTCAGGATGTTACCTGGCGGGGTGATTTCAAAGGGCTCATCCAAAAACTCGATTACATTCAGGACCTGGGCTTCACTGCCATCTGGATCACGCCCATCGTCCACAACAGGAGCCCGCTGGACTATCACGGGTACCACGCATGGGACTTCACCCGGGTAGACCCCAGACTGGAGTCACCAGGAGCCACCTTTCAGGACCTGATCAATGAAGTACATGCCCGCGGCATGAAGATCGTCCTCGACATTGTGACCAACCATGCGGGTAGATTTGGAATCAAAGGTCAGGCCGAAATCAAGTACAACACCGACCCCAACCAGCCATGGGGGCAGGACTCCAATGGCAATACACTCCAGCCCAACCCCAATTGGGAATACGATGGTATCACTCCCAATCCGGACGATGGTAAGATCTGGAGCCGGGCCAACATCCCTACCATGCCCGCACCTTACAATCAAAACCTGCAAAACTATAACTGGCCGAGCACCCAATCCTACGTAGACACTTCAGATCCCAACTGGTACCATCACTCCGGAAACGGATTCGCGCAAGGCTGGGATGATACGGAGAACCTGTACAACCGGGCATTGGCCGGAGACACCCCCGACCTGAATACCGGAAGCTCAGTGGTCCAAAACTACCTGATCGCCGCATACACCACCTTCATCAATATGGGGGTGGATGCCTTCCGCTGGGACACCATGAAACACATGAGCAAAGACGATGTGCTCGCTTTCAAAGATGCTTTTCATGCAGTGAATCCAGACCTTTTCATTTTCGGAGAGGTAGCTCAGAAAAGACATGAACTCCATAATGTGGAAGAAATCAACCCACACTGGTACACCTGGAGAGGTGCTGTAGGCGCTTCTCAAAACTCGGATATCGCTGTGTTGGATTTCTATGCGGAGGCCACCTTCCATGGTGTATTCGAGTCAGGAGAAAGCTTTGCCAATGTGCAGGCCGCTGCCCGATACGATCACCTGTACAGCGACCCATCTACCCTGCTCACCTGGCTGGATAACCATGACTTTGGCCCAAATAACGACTGGAACCGAAGATATGGTGGCAGTGCCGAGAACCTCGCCGCCTGTATGAACTTTATGTTTACCTGGCGAGGGATTCCGGTGGTCTATTACGGTACAGAAATCCAATTTAAAAAAGGAGAATACGCCGACATCCACGATGCCACAGGTATAGAAAAATCGATTGACGAAACGGGCCGCGCATACTATGGAGCCGAATTTGCCAACGCACCCAACCACATTATCTATCAGCACATCAAAAAACTGAATGCCATGCGCAGGGCGATTCCGGCCTTGCAGAAGGGCGCCTGGAGGTGGGATGGAAATGCAGGAGGAAATGGTGTGGGTTATGTAAGAACGCATGGTAGCAGTGAAGTAGCCGTAGGACTAGCTAAGGATGGCTCCGCCACTTTCAACTTCTCCGGACTTACCAATGGTATCTATCGGGATGCTGTCACCGGCAACGAACAGAACGTTTCGAATGGATCATTGAGCTTCACTGTACAGTCAGGGTCGGCGGGTATCTATGTACTCAACGGACCAGGAATGATCGGCGGAAACGGCGTAGGTTTCTTCCAGGCAGGCTCAGGGTCCAGCCAGCCTGTGGTGAGTGCTAACCCTTCCGGAGGTGTATATAGCAACCCCGTGCAGGTCACCCTCTCGGCAAGCTCACAGCATGCACCCAATACCATCTACTATACCTTAGATGGCTCCACGCCTTCTACTTCCAGTGCAGTATACAGTGGTGCACTCACCATCAGCTCCACCTCCACACTGAAGGCCATGGCAGTGGACAATCAGGGTGGACAATCAACCGTGCTTTCGCACACCTATACCATTGGGGCGATAGAAGGAATCACGGTCTACTTTCAGAAACCTTCCGGATGGTCTACCGCCAACATCCACTATTGGAACCTATCACCTTCCGGTGCCAGCAGCACATGGCCTGGTCCGACCATGACCTCAGAAGGAAATGGATGGTACCGATATGATTTCACCAATGCCAGCAGTGCCAATATAGTATTCAATGACAATGGTGGCGCACAAACCGCAGACCTCTCCCGCTCCTCAGATGGGTGGTATGACATCAATGGAGTATGGAACGATACGGATCCCCGGGTCACCACCAATCAACCACCGGTAGTCTCCATTTCCCCACTGGGTGGCACTTTCACGGATGGCGACAATGTGAGTGTGACCCTCTCCGCTACTGACGATTCGGATCCGAACCCGACCATCTACTATACCCTGAATGGTAGTACACCAACCACTGCCTCCAGCGTATACAGCACAGCCCTTTCAGTCTCTGATGATCTTACCATCAAGGCGCTGGCAGTGGACAGTCAGGGTGCCAGCTCCACAATAGTGAGTGCAGCTTTTACTTTTGAGCCACCCGCTTCCGGGCTCATCGTGCACTTCAAGCCAAATGGCTACACCAGCCCTGAGGTCTATTTCTGGGGAGCGACTCCCTCCGGCCAGACGACCACCTGGCCCGGAGAAACCATGACGGCAGAGGCCGATGGCTGGTACAGCTATACCATAGGTAATGCTGCCTGTTCCAATTTGATTTTCAGTAACAATGGCGCCAGCCAAACCGCAGATCTCTACCGGTGTGGAGAAGGCTGGTACATGGATGGCACCTGGTATGATGATCTACCGGGCACTTCTGCCGGCTTGACCATTCACTATCAAAAGCCCTCCGGCTGGGGCACTGCCAAAATGCATTACTGGAATGTGACACCATCCTCCGTGGCTGGTACCACCTGGCCTGGCGCACAAATGACCAACGATGGCAATGGCTGGTGGTCATACACCATAGCGGATGCCACCTGTGCCAGCATCGTCTTCAATGACAATGGAGGCGCACAAACCGGGGACTTGTCCAGGTGCGGAGAGGGCTGGTATAACAATAGCTGGTCAGGCTCTGCCCGAACATCCGAAGGTTTCCCACAAGTGGAAGACGTTGAATTTTCGCTCAGTCAAAACTACCCCAACCCCTTTACCGACTTTACCACCATAGAAATGAGCCTGGATAAGACCCAAAATGTCCGACTCTCTGTATATGCCATGGATGGTAAAGAAGTGATGACCATAGTAGATCATGAACTCACCAGCGGCAAACATCGGTTTATCCTGAACGCAGACCAATTTGAGCCTGGAATCTACTTCTACAAAATCATCAGCAGTGAGGGCGCTTTGATCAAAAGAATGCTCGTGAAGTAAAGAAGAAATAACTGGTTAAGTGAAAAGAGGGTGCCAATAGGCATCCTTTTTTTATTTACGTCCTACCTTTGTCATCAATGGCGGATTTTAAAAAATATTTCATTGTAGCGGGACAACCCGAAGAAGTGTATGCCGCGCTTACCTTCAAACCAACCATAGAACTATGGACAGGATCCCCGGCTATTTTCAAACCTGAGGTGGATTCAGAGTTTTCACTATGGAATGGAAGCATCCTGGGTAAAAACCTGGAATTTGAAGAGGGCAAAATGATCCGTCAGCAGTGGTACTTTGGGGAGCAGGACACGCCCTCTATTGTGACGCTGAAATTTCACCCTCACAAAAAGGGCACTTCCATAGAGGTCAATCACACCAACATCCCCGATCAGGACTATGATGACATAGTGGATGGATGGCATGAAGTATATATGAAAGAACTCACAGAGTTTTACCAGGAGTAATTTCACCCCTCGTTTGAAGGATTAGAACCTCCCTTTTCTTGTTCCGGTTTTCCAGTTCCAGGCAGTCTGTATAATGTCTGAAATCTCTTTGTATTTTGGATCCCAGCCCAGCTTTTCCAGTGCTAGCTTGGCATTAGCCACCAGCTCAGTTGCATCCCCGGCCCGCCTTTCTGCCAGCTCATAAGGCACCGGCATCCCTGTCACCTCCTCGGCGGCCTTGATCACCTCCATCACTGAGTAGCCAAACCCGGTGCCCAGGTTACAAGCCAGCGACTCCCCTCCTTTGTTGAGGTATTCCAGGGCTTTGATGTGGGCGTCTCCCAGATCATTCACATGGATATAATCCCGCACACAAGTGCCATCTGGTGTGTGGTAATCCGTACCAAATACCTTGATGGCCGCACGATCCCCAGTGATTGCATCCAGAATCAACGGGATCAGGTGAGTTTCCGGGTTATGGTCTTCTCCTATCAACCCATCTTCTGATGCACCGCTGGCATTGAAATAGCGAAGAAACACATATTTCAGCCCATAGGCTGTCTCATAGTCTTTGATCATTTGCTCCAGCAAGAACTTACTCTTTCCATAGGGACTCACAGGGTTTTGTGGGTGTGATTCATCCAACGGAACATACTCCGGATTGCCATAAGTGGCACAGGTGGAAGAAAAGATGAACTTCAGGCACTGATGATCCACCATGGTTTTGAGCAGGGTCAGTGGCCTGGCCACGTTGTTCACATAGTACTTGTGAGGATCAGATACCGACTCTCCCACATACGCATAAGCCGCAAAATGCAGTACCGCTGAAAACTGATGTTTCTTAAAGAGCTGCTGTAACAAGTCCTCGTCCCCAATATCCCCCTGAACCAGCTCTACCGAGTCATTGACAATTGCCTCCTTGTGACCATACACCAGATTGTCCAGGACCACAATGTGATAATCCAGCCCCGCCAATAACCTCACCGTGTGTGAACCAATGTAACCAGCTCCGCCGGTGACCAATATCGTTTTTGTGTTATCCATTTTTGTAGTGCTTTTCAGAAAGTGATCTTAGGGTTTCGGCCGCTTGCTCAGCGGTAATATCCCGCTGAGGGTTGGCAAACATTTCATAACCCACCATAAATTTCTTCACTGTGGCAGACCTGAGCAGTGGTGGGTAAAAAGAATAGTGAAAGTGCCATCCCTCGTGTGATTGCCCATCGGTAGGTCGCTGCTGCATGCCTGCCGAGTAGGGAAAAGAGCACTTGAAGAGGTTATCATAGCGGATGGTGATTTTTGAAAGTATGTCTGCAAAAGCAACTTCCTCCTCGATGGTCATATCCGTGATCGCCTGAAAATGCCTGACTGGGATAATCATCGTTTCGTATGGCCAAACGGCCCAAAACGGAATGAGACCAACAAAATGCTCATTCCTGCAAATAATTCGTGAACCATCCTCCAGTTCCTGTTCCAGGTAATCTTCCAGCAAGCTCCGCTTATGTTTTACATAATAGGCCTGCTGTGTCCGGGTTTTCCTGGCAATCTCATTAGGGACCGAGCTCTGTGCCCAGATTTGCCCATGTGGGTGTGGGTTGCTGCAGCCCATGATGGATCCCTTATTTTCAAAAATCTGAACATTCCTGATATAAGAAATCTGCTCCAGCGCTTCAAACTCACGCTTCCAAACTTTCACCACCTCCGTCAGCGACTCTATGGTCATTTCGGGCATGGTGAGTGAGTGATCCGGGGAGAAACAGATCACCTTGCAAAGACCCGTTTCTTCCTGCATGCGCAGTAACCCTTTGGAGGTTTCCATTTGCTCATTTCCCTCCAGTAGCGCTGCAAAGTCATTCTGAAAGACAAAAGTGCTTTCATACATCGGGTTGTGCTGTCCTCCCATGCGCTCGTTGCCAGCACACAGGTAGCAGGATGGATCGTGTGTGGGTCGGCGCGTCTCCTCTACCTCCTCCGTCTTTCCCTGCCAGGGCCGCTTGGTCCGGTGGGGTGATACCAGCACCCATTCATCAGTGAGTGGATTGTATCTTTTATGTGGCTTGTCAAATGCTTTCATATCATACCTTGATTAGAGAAACCCCGTCGGAGATATTAACCTGAATGGGTGTGATCTCTTGATTAAATTGATCCATATACGCCTCATTAAGCGCCTCGATGAAAGCGGCTTCCCGACCCTTTTTGATCAGATTAAGCGTGCATCCACCAAAGCCACCCCCCATCATTCGTGCGCCCAGTATGTCCTCATGTGCATTGGCAAAATCGGCCATAAAGTCTATCTCCGGACAAGTGATCTCATACTCATCCTTCATGGCCTTCTGAGCACTTTTCAGGATTTCCCCTGCTTTTATCAGATCTGATTGCGTCAGTGCTGTGGTGAATTCATTCACCCGGGCGTTTTCTTCAATCACATATTTGCAGCGGCGATAGACTACCTCAACCAGTTGGCTCTGCATCTGGTTCAGCTGGTCCATGCTCACATCCCGCAATGAACTGATTCCTGAAAATTTCTTCTGAAGGCCTGACACCCCGGCTTCACACTGTTGCCTGCGCACATTATACTCGGAGCTCGCCAGACTGTGCGTCACGTTGGAGTTGCAAAGGAGCAGTGAGTAGTCATTCAACTCGATGGGAAAATGCCTGTACTCCAGGCTCTGACAATCCAGTAGCAGGGCCTGATCTTTGGCGCCCATCATGCTCGCAAACTGATCCATGATCCCACACTTTACTCCGGCATAATGGTGTTCAGCCATCTGAGACATCTTCACCATATCCACTTTGGGAATACCCAGCTCAAACAGCTCATTGAGCCCGGCACAAGTGCCGCACTCGAGGGCTGCTGAAGACGACATACCTGATCCTCGGGGTACATTCCCACTGAACACCAGATTGAACCCGGCCACTTCGCGGCCCGACTTCTGTATTTCTGCCACCACACCGAGGATATAGTTTTGCCAGGAGTCAGTCGGCAGTGGCTGCATATCTGCCAGGTCAAAATCATATCGATCCTCAAAATCAAGAGAAATCAAGCTGCACCTGTCTGCATTATTTGACTTACCAATGGCAAAAAAGATGGCGTGCTCCACAGCCGCAGGCAGGACAAAGCCATTGTTATAATCGGTATGCTCGCCAATGAGGTTAATGCGGCCGGGAGCGCGAACCAGCACTGGTTTAGCTCCAAATTGCTCCGCAAAATGACTGCTTACCCTTTGAGATAGGTCGTTCATAGAAGAGGTTTAAATGGGTGTTTAAGAATGAATCTACTGCTCATTCAACCTCACAAATATAATAAACGTTTATTTGACGTTTATTAATTTTTGGGTAAAAAACATTAGAACCATCACCTTGATGGTCATAACATGGCATCAGTAGCTTCTCTAACTATTCAGAAGTCTCTTCGGTCGTTACATAAAAAAACTCCCGGCCAAGCCCGCACTCAATATTACATAGATAAGGTTCATCTTATACCTGATCAGGCACAGGGAACCCACAAGGAAAATAGCGATTGAAACGACATCTACTTCCAGGGCCATTCCGATCTTCACACAAGCACTGAAGATCATCCCGATGGTGACCGCATAGACCCCTTTCATAGCGGATTTAAATAGTATGGAATCCGAATGACGCAATATCATCTGTGAACCCGCCACCATCAGAATACCAGAGGGCAAAAACATCGCAGCTGTGGCTACCAAGGCCCCAGTAATCCCCATCACTTTGTAGCCAATAAAAACCGAGCTAATCATGATGGGCCCCGGACTCACCTGTCCAAGAGCAATGCCATCAATAAATTCCGCATTGCTTAACCATCCCAGTGACTCTACCACTACCTCCTGCATCATAGGGATAAACACATACCCGCCACCGAACAGACTCAGACTCATGGCACTGAAAACCGAGATCAGCTGGAGAACCATACTCTTCTCACCAAAGAGCGCTAAAGCCAGTAGCACCCCGGCTACAGCAACCAAGGCCAGAGCCACTACCTGTACATCTTTTCCATTGAATCGTGAGACCGGTATTTCATTCAAATCATTAGAACCCTGAACCTCATGCCGAAAAAATAAGTAGCCCAGAATGGCTCCTCCTGCCACGAGTACAATGATGGTTTTGAAACCGGTAAAGGTCAACAAAGCCGCAATAGAAATCAGTAGTAATAGCACCTGCACCCTGTGTCTGATGTGCGATTTGGTCATTTTAATAGCCACGGATAGGATAATGGCAACGACCGCCGGCATGACTCCTTTAAAGATGGGTTCTACATTGAGGACATCTCCATATTCGAAATAGAGGTAGGTGAGTATGTAAACCAACACGAAAGCAGGTAAAATGATACCGGTAAAGGCAATGAGCATTCCCGCTTTTCCCCTCAGCTTATAACCAACGTATATCACGATATTGACAGCCAGAGGGCCAGGAAAAATAGAAGCTAGCGCCACTGCATCCATAATCACTTCATCTTTCAACACCCGCCTGCGGTCTACCAGCTCATCACGTAAAATGGAAACCAGTGCCATATATCCACCAAACGATATACTCCCCACTTTTAGAACGGAAATCAATAGCTGCCACAGGCTTATCTGTCTTTCTGAGAGTTGGTTCAAAAGAGCTTGGTTAATCAGTTAGAGGGACCGGCTCAAAAGCCAATTTGATCCGTGAGAGGAGTTGCTCCTGTGGCATTCTTTTAGCTATATCGAGTGCATCCGAGTGCTCCACTGCCCGTTTCTTCAGAAACTCATTCTCCCGATCGAAGTTGATCAAATCAACTTCTGAAAAAGTAACCGCTCTGGCTGTGTCACCATAATGAAGTGGATACCCTAGTCGGTCAAGTGTAGTACCAGCCACTGCCTCAAAAATAAGGACGTCTTCCCTAGGCAACTCCTTTAAGTATTTGCACATATTGCCACGAAGCACAGGTTTGGTGACATTTTGCCACATTTTGCCCGACAAAGCAGTTTCCTGCGAATCTCTTGACAAGAAGTAGTCAAGGGCCTGTGGCCTAAATTGGATCTGCAAAAAGGCACAAATTCTGGAGAGTTGCGCTTCAGGATTGGTGATGAGATCTTCATAAGCTACCCTGATCACCCGCTCAGACCCCAGCTTCTCTCCTATGGCGAGCGCCTGGTCCTGATCACGTTTCCAGCTTTTCGCCTGGTGATAAGTATGTTTTTCACCCACCATGATTTTTTTAAATGATAAAGCTACATCACGACCATCGCGATAAAGGTGGATATAATACGGTTTGATTCCGTGGCTGTGCAGTTCCTCAGCGAAATGAACATTCGTCAGACTTTTACAGCACCAGAACCTGCTTCCCTTGGAAGATGCATATCTTGCATAGATGTGTTCGAAAAGGGAATATATGTTTCTGGAATGCTGAAGCTGGTCAAAGATAAGATCCCGATCAAGAGACAAATCATTCCACTTTACCGGATTTAACTCTACAAACTTGCATACATCGTTGATCAGATTTTGAAAATTGACATTGATGGAAAGGTCTCCATATCGATCCATCAATGGCACAAAGGTCTTCAATATATGCGGAGGATGCGGTGCGGTGATCTCCGTGAGCTGATTGAGCATAAGCCTGAGTAGGTTGGACCCAGATCTTTGTGTTCCAATCAGTTGAATAGGTATTATTTTGTCTTTAGTCATTCTTCAATAAATTTATTCACATAAGCTTTTGAATGGTTCAAATCCGGAATATACTGTGCCCGATATGACGGATACTCCAGTAGCACACTCCCCAGAGCCTCTCCTTTCGAATTAACAAAAGAGAGGATATTCTTGGTGGAGCTATTGAAAAGTACAAGTTCATCTGAAATTCTCCCGGCACTGCCTTGAGACTCTGTCATATACACCTCTGGGAACACTACTTCTCCCACAACATCTACCTTTCGGGTCTCCTCGTCTATGTGGAGTGTGAGCATTCTGGAAACCGGCTTTGATCTCGCTGGGTAGTCGGGATTTGCGTTTCTTACCCCGGGTTGAGCATGCCTGTTTCCATTGTCCAGAATCACAAGGTAACCCTCCGTATCAAAATGAATATTGTGCTGACCATTGAACAGGAAATCTTCAGGAAGGAACAAGTCTTCACTTCCTCTGCCCAACCTCCAAATGAGCGCGCCGGTTACTCCATCTATTTTCCAAATCTGGCTACAGTTTCGAAAGGAGATGAGGTAGTTCCCGAAGGTGTCTTTCACCAGGGCGTTCGCATGTAACCAATCTCCGCGTTCATTCAAAATATTGGCATAGTCAAGTGGGGAAAATACGTCGAAAACGGACCACTCCCATACCTTTTCATTTTTGACAGGATCATAAATAAGAATACCATCACCACGAACTATGTCTTGCTTCCCTCCTCCTACTGAAGAGAGGTCCACAACCTCCTGCTCATAAGTCAGACTCATGATATTCCCATTCTCATCGAAATCAATCTCATGATGAACTGTCTTATTAAAAGCCCCTTCACCTTTCTCTACCTCAAACAGCACATTTCCATCCAAGCCTACCTCTGCGATGTGATTGCCCGAAGAAAAACGGAGCGTATCGTCACTCAGGATAGACAAGAAAGTATTCTTCCATGTGTATTTGGAAACCTTCACATTCATTGGTGCTTTCTGATACCACACCAGTTCGCCGGTATCGTCGATCATCAGGAGGTACCCCTGATCCTTTCTGGCCTGAAAAGCCACATACCCAGAAAAGGATACCTGCTTCATGCTATCTGGTTTTGGGAAATACGGAACCCAGGGGGAGAGGAGGTTGGTAGTGAACTCGTAGGTGCTGCTCAGTGTCTTGCAAAGCTCATCTTGCACCACCACCTGGAATTCATAAGTGGTAGCAGGCTTAAGAACCACCAACACGAGGTGATGAAGGGTGTCTGCTGAGGATAGGTCTGAGTAGTACTTCTTGTCATTACATTCCAAACGAGAATCGCACTTTTCCCAATAGGTCACGTAGACATCTTTGCCTGGATTGGTCTGCACATCTATTCCGACACGGAGAGAATTATCCGGTCGTTGATATATTTCTATAGTGCCAATCTCATGAGGTATAAAGCACACCCCTTCCTCACCTCTTCGGGCGCAGGCAAGTATCAACGGGGCTAAAGCGAAAATATATAGTCTACTGAGCATGGTACAGCAGAAGCCCCTTGTCGGGGCTCCTTGTTTTGGTTTATTTATTTAGCGGGTTGGGTTCCATATTAGGGTTGAGGTCCAACTCCTGTCGTGGAATTGGGTACACCCGATAGTCCTGTGTGACGGTCACGGGATTGGGATAATTCTGATCCACCAGATATTGGGTCATGGTACTTTCGAACACTCCATGTCGAATGAGGTCATCCTTGCGATGGCCTTCTCCGACCAACTCGAGCGCTCTTTCATTCAAAATGGCCGTTCGGAATGCTCCCTGATCAAGCCCAGTAGGCAAGCCCTCCAATCCTGCTCGATTTCGCACTGCATTGATCGCATTGTAGGCAACTCCCGTGGGGCCATTCAACTCATTTTCTACCTCAGCCTTCATCAGCAGTATATCCGCATATCTGAACACCGGCTGGTTAAGGGCCGAAGATGCGTAATTGGCCCATATGCTATTAGGTGCAGTGACATCCCGGCGAAATCCACTGTATTTGGTGAGGAGGGCAAAGCCTTTCCAATCTGCGGCAGTGCCATAATCCCGAACATAAGCGTAGTAAGCTCCTGACAAGTCATTCTCTATCACATCATTTCTTGCATCTGAGGGGTCTAGCATGTTGTAGATTTGGAGGGGGACACCCGTCTCTGACCATCCGGTATCATAGCCCCAAGGGGTAAAAAACTTGATATGGTGATTGGACTTATTGTACTCCGCACCCAGGGACATCACTACAAAAATAAACTCATTATCTTTTCTGTTTGATTCGTAAAAAAGCGCTCCATACTGCCCCTCAAACAAATCGTAAACTCCAAGATCGATCACCTGATCAATGTACCCTTCTGCGGAAGACCATTCCTTTTGACGAAACGCAATCTTAGCCAACAGGGTAAGGGCAGCACCACGAGTGGCCTTGCCCACACCATCCTGTACCGGAGGCAAATCCTCTGCTGCAGTTTCCAGGTCAGAGATGAGTTGTGCATAGACTTCTCCTTCGGGTGTGCGGCTTGGAAGCTCATTTGGATCACTGGTAGCTCCCAGCCTAAGTGGTACCGCACCAAACAGCCCTGTCAGATCAAAGTATGCAAGTGAACGAAGGAAAAGCGCTTCACCCATTAATGCTGCTTTGGCATCCGCCGAGGCAAAGCTGGACTCATCCATCCCCTCTATGAGTTCCAGTGCTGTATTGGCTCGATTGATCAACACATAGGCCGATGACCAAACCATGTCGGCATGGCTCTCGGTCCAGTGATATTGCTCCAGATTAGAGGTTCGGCCTTCCACCATCACATCGGTAATCCCATCATTAAGCTTGACCATCTGACCCGATCCGTAATAAAACCAACCTCCGGTCAGCATCTGGTTATAGATACCATCCACCAGGGCTCTCGCGTCAGACTCTGATACCAGCGTACTGGCACTCAGGCTGCCCTTGAGCTCTTCTGTAAGGTCATTTTCGCATGACAAGCAGGTCAAAGCGAGCAATATTGATAGTATTTTAATTCTTAAGTATTTCATGATTGACACGATTTTAAAATTTCACTTTTACCCCTACTGCATAAGACTTCTGGAGCGGGTATGAATATAGATCCACCCCTGAACCAATGTTCAAATTGGTGGTTGAATTGACCCTGGCACTCACTTCCGGATCAAAACCTGAATAATTAGTCCAGGTATATAGATTTGAAGCTGAGGCATATAGTCGCAGGTTTTGCACGAATTTCAATCCCATTTTATCGACCGGAAGGTCATAAGAGAGGGAGATGTTTTTCAATCGAATAAAGCTTGCGTCTTCCACCAACTCATCATTGACCCAGAACTGACCTGAGTGATTCCTAAATGGTCGGGTACCCTCCGGGGTCTCTGGAGTCCAGCGCTCTAGTGCTGATTCCAGGCGATTGGTTCGGTAGCCTATCTCCCTGTTGATATTGAGCACATCGGCATCAAATACACCATTGAAGAAAAAAGACAGCCTGAAGGATTTGTAAGTGATGGTATTGGTGAGCCCGGCCAGGTATTTTGGAAAACCATGACCAAGGATAGTCCTGTCGGCTGATGTGATAGCGCTGTCCCCATCAATATCGTGATACAAGGCATCTCCGGGAACTGCCGATGGTTGTAAGACGTCTGTTTCTCCTTCCTGCAACACTCCCCTTACTTTATAGCCATAGAATGAGTTCACCGGAATACCTTTTTGGATAATGGTATAGGGAGCTCTATCCAGCTGACCAATGGGTTTTAGCTCAGCGCCTTCCAAAAACTCTGATCCGTCGGGAAGCAAGACTTCCTTAATTTCGTTACTATTGAAAGAAACGTTTATGTCTGTCACCCAGCTAAAGTTTTTGGAGGTTACATTATTGCTGGAGAGCAGTATTTCGACCCCAGAATTCTGAATACGCCCAACATTGGTAATAATGGATCCAAACCCCAGTGAGGGGGGCAACGACTTGGTGACAATGAGCTTGTCGGTGTTTTTTACATAGTAATCAAACTCAAGAACGATACGATCTTTGAACAAGCCGATATCCGTACCAAGATCCATCTGAGTAGTCTCTTCCCACTGGAGGTTATCATTGCCCAAAACACTTGGCACTGTACCTATGGATTGATTATCGCCATCCAGGGTAACAGGAGCATTGGCCTGAAACTGAGTCTGTGCCAGGCCAACTCTAAACCTTTCAGAGCCTGTGATACCATAGCTGGCCCTTAGCTTCAGGTTGGATAACAGGGACTGACCGGACATAAAGGCTTCATTATGAACTTTCCATCCTACGGCGGCAGCCGGGAAATTTGCCCACTTATTGTTCGCCCCAAATTTAGATGATCCGTCTCGTCTAAAGGTAAGTGTCAGTAAGTAACGATCATCATAATCGTAAATGGCCCTGGACAAATAGGAAATCAATTTGCGCTCACTGGTTCCTGAAGATGGCGTAGTGGGAATGGCTCCCGCCTGCAGGGCATTCCATCCGAGGGTATTGGTGGTAAAATCCCGAGCTCCTGCTCTGAAACTCTCATAAATAACCTTTTGGTTGGTATAACCTGCCAGTAAATTCAAACCATGTTTACCGAGGCGCTTTTGATAGTTTATCGTCCCTTCAAACAACAAATCATAAGACTGGTTATTAGTAAGGGCAGCTTCTCCTGGCTGCAAAGTGCCTGCCACTATGTGGCTTTCCTGAGAGAGGTATCCATACTCTTTGCCATTAAACATGCGGCTGCCCCCCAGCGCTTTGACTTTCAGCCCCTCTAGTACTTCCAACTCTACAAATCCAGTAGAAAGGATGTAAGTCGACTTGGCCTCATTGTCTGATGCTTCTATCGTTTGTAGTGGACTAATGGGCCTGGTACCACCCAGTAGTTGGATTTCCGTTTCGGTGAGGTTATCTAGTCTATTGGGGACGAATGGACGAGCATCAGCGAAAATATTTCTAAGAATATTTGTCTGAAGGTTGCTGGCATTGAATCCCAGAAAGTTGGTATTGGTGTACGTGATACCCGTGTTCAGACCAAAGGTCAACTTATCATCAAACATCCTTTGGTTTAAGTTGATCCGGGTATTGTATCTTGAAAACTCAGTGCTGGGCACTACACCTTGCTGGTTGAAATATCCAGCAGAAAAATATACCCGAGAATTCTCCTTGCCAGAGCTTATTCCCAGCTGATGGTTGACCGTAGCTCCATCTCTAAAAGCTTCCTGGAGCCAATTGGTGCTTCCAAAATACTGCTCTAATGAATCTATTCTGGATGGTGAATACACCTCCATTGCACCATTTACACGCTGGATGAGGTTATCATTTTCTGTAAACGCCCTGGTGCCTAGAAACTCGTAGGCATCCAGGTTAGAAACCACCTGCTGACCGTACTCCGCATTGTAGTCGATATTGACTGCACCGGATTTACCCTGCTTGGTGGTGATAATGATCACTCCATTGGCACCTCTAGTGCCATAAATAGCGGCGGCCGAAGCATCTTTGAGTACCTCTATCGACTTGATATTGCTGGGATTGATGCTGTTATCCAGGTTATCCATAGGGAAGCCATCCACCACATATATTGGCTGATTGTCGTTTTGAATAGAGTTATTTCCGCGAACCCTGATGACGAAATTCCCACCTGGTTCTGCACTCTGAGTAGAAATCTGTATCCCGGTGGTACGGCCCTGCACCAGCTGCTCCACACTGGAAATACTTCCCACATTGAAGTCTTCCTCACTCAAAGATGACACAGCCCCTGTAAGATCCTTTTTCTGTTGGGTACCATAGCCGATGACCACCACTTCATCCAACTCCTGTAAGTTTTCCTCCAGAGCAACGTCAATTACAGACCTGTAATTAACCTTAACCTCTCTGGTAATAAACCCCACATAGGAGAAAATCAGGGCAGCATTGTCTGGTACCTGGAGTCGGTAATTACCATCTACATCAGTAATGGTCCCTGAACTGGCATCTTTCACCACCACACTCACCCCAGGAAGTCCCTCTCCTTTTGAGTCGGTTACTCGGCCAGATACCGAAATATCCAACACCTGAGCAGGTACCTTGATCTTCTCTCCCTCAACTGACGGTAATCCTTCAGCTAACCCTATACCACACAGCAGGCACATGATGCAGGTCAGCACCATTTTGATGGGTATGACTATATTTTGTATTCTTCTTTTCATGATTTCAATATTTTATCGACAATAGACTTTACCAGAGCTGGTTCTTAGTGAGTTCTGATTTTCCTCTACTGGCGATGGATCACTAACTTTCGACCAATCTGTTCGCCATTTTTCAAGATCACGGATACCATATACATTCCGTTTTTGAGTCCTGATATATCCACCTGATTCACTTCGAGGGATGCAAAATCCTCACCGTCTTTGATCAAAACCACCTTACCATTGATGTCATAAATCATAAGATCGTGAATTTGGGACTCAATTTCCAGATCAATTCTCAGGAAGTTATCTGCCGGATTGGGATAAATCGTGAGAGCAGCAACCTCCTTGGACGGAATGGGCACCACATCGGCATTACGGGCGCTACCGGAGCCTTCCACCAGCTCAAAATCATCCACATAAAGGTTGTTTCCCGGACTCTCATTGTAGACCACAACTACCACAGAATTGTCATTTGCACCAGTGGTAAAGGTGTTTTGAATTAACGAATAGCTGGTTCCGGCATTGATGGTCACGCTATATTCAGAGGAGGGTCCGTTATAATCCTCAACGATCAGGTATCCTGTAGAACCAAATGAAGCTGCCTTGGCAAATGCCGATATCGAGTATTCAGTATTTGGCTGGAGTCCTGTAAAAGTGCGCTGCACAAGATTATCATAAACGATCTCACCGGCGTAGGTTCCAGTACGGGCATTGCCGGAAATTCGGCCATTTCCTAAATAGCCCCAAACCCACGGGGAATCACCTTCTTCGAAACTCATGTTATCAAACTGGTATTCCACGAGCCCCACTATCTCCATTAATTCAAAATCATCTACAAACAAATCATTTCCCACGGATTCATTGTATACCGAGATTTGGGCTGATGTATCTGAAGCCCCTGTGGTGAAGGTATTTTCGAAGATGTTGTAGATGGAGTCAGTGCTGGCCGTGATGCTGATCTGAGAGCTGGCTCCGTCAAAATCACTGGCAATGAGGTATGCCGTACCGCCCGAGGAGGAGGTCTTGAGATAAGCCGACACTTTGTAGGTGCTATTGGGCTTCAACTCACCAAACGTCCTGATCACCTGATTATCATAGACGACCTTACCGGCATAGGTGCCTGAATACGGGTTTTCTGCCACTCTTCCATTGCCCAGGTAACCCCATGTCCAGGGACTATCACCCTCTTCGAAACCCAGATTTGCCGCCACTAATCCAGGCGAATGCAGCACCTCTGTCAGTTCGAAATCATCTACAAACAGATCATTGCCGGCAGATTCATTATAAACTGATATAGCAACGGAATTGTCACTGGCGCCAGTGGTGAAGGTCACCGACTGAGTCTGATAAGTAGTGCCGGCATTCACTGTGGTACTTTGATAAGCACTAGCTCCATCATAATCTTCTAAGATGATGTAAGACACTGACCCGATATTCGCAGCCTTTACACCTACTGACAGTACATACTGCTGATTGGGCTTCAGACCTGTAACGGTCCTGGCCACTTGATTGTCATAGACTATCTTACCAGAATAAGTGCCTGTTTGTGCATTGCTGGAAACACGTCCATTGCCCAGGTAACCCCAAACCCATGGTGAATCACCATCCTCAAAGCCGCCATTGGCCAGTAAATTGGACTGATTGGTACCTGTATCCCACCATCCAGCATTGGCATTGGGAGAACTATCTACAGTTAGGTCCACAAAATTTGTCCCTCCGGGAGCAGGCCCCACACTATCAATGCCTGCACCATCAAACCAATGTGCAATGTACCCATCTGAGTGTATGGCTATCCGATCAAAAGAGGCATATTGCTCGAATACCCCCCGGGCACTGTCCATGTCGGACTCAAACAAGTTGAACCGGGTATTGTCATCTTCGGCATAGATCTCGTCAGCATAGGTTTCATACTCAGAACCTTCCCACAGCCCAAGGATGTCATCTGTTTCTATACCAACGGAAACAAACTTTTTACCCGGCAAGGAATCTGCCCAATGTAGCAGTCTTGACCCGAAAAAGATGAAGTTGTTATTGTTGCTGGTATAATTCATCATGGCCGCATGATGAGCATTTTTTATGTAGTGATAAGCCACATAATTATTTTCACCTTCATAAGTGATCGTCTCATAGCTTACCCATGATGGACGGAGTGCCGCTGAATGATAGAACGGACGCGCACCCTGACTTTTGAGTACCACATTCCAGGCATCTGCTCTCTGAGTGGCCGTCTTACAATAATCGAGGTAAGGAACATGGAACCGCTCACTCTTGGGCTCCTGGTCAAACTGAACCCCATGAAACCCACCATTGGGATGACGCTGATTAAATTTACCAACAGCATCCATGATCTGGTTCGCCGCTGTGATATGTTCATTATTGGGCACATTGCCCATAGTATCCACTGAGGCCATCAGAGATCCATCTGGCCTATACAGATAATTACCTTCCTCATCAGTCTCTATGAACGCCCAGTTATAATAGAGCGCCCAAACCTTGACTCCTCTGGCATTTGCTTTGGTAATAAAAGCCGCCAGGGAATCCTGGTAAGCCAGAGATCCAATTTCAGAGTCATTCTTGAGAGAAGATGACCACTGCCACTCAGGTATGCAATACATGTACACTTCTGAGATGGACTTATTGGCACAGAAATCCAAATAAGCATCCTGAACCTCAGCACTGGAGGTTCCAAGATTTCGCCAGGACCAGTGTCCACGGCGAACTGACTTATCCAACAAATCCCAGTCATTGTGGGCGGTGTTCTGAGCGAAACCGCCATAAGTGCTTAATGCTAAAAAGAGGTAAAATAAATACTTTCTCATACTTTAGTTTTTTTGGTTTGGTAGTCACTCCCGAGGGAGTCAGACAGACACCATTTGGTATCCGTTCACCAAACAAACTACGCCAAAAAACGAGGGAAAAGCTGGGGGGCATTGTTGCGAAAATAAGGGGTAAATGTTTCTGTAATCCCTTCACAAAGCCTTTACAATAGGTTTTCACTTGCGATTCAGCTCTGAGGGTTTGATCCCCGCCTTATAATCGGATGGGGTAACCCCGAAATGCTCCTTAAAGGAGTTTCTAAAATGTTTCACATCGTTGAGGCCCACCTCATAGCAGATTTGCGTGAGGTTGCCAAAATTCTTCTCTATCAAATAGGCTGCTTGTTTCATTCTTATTTTTTTAATGAAGGCATTAGCCGAACAACCGGTCAGGTTCTTCATCTTTCGAAAGAGCACAGTGCGGCTCAGATTCAATTGATCCGCCAGCATCTCTGTGGTGAATGATTCGTTTTTCAGATTGTTTTCTACCAAATCTATGGCTTGCTGGAGGAAACGCTCATCTTCAGAATTGACTGTAATGTCTTTCGGCTCCACATGAGGTTCCATCGCAAAGCGATCCCGTAGAATCTTGCGAGATGTAATGATACTTTTGATATGGCTTTTTAACACTTCTCCGTTAAACGGCTTGGTCATATAGGCATCAGCACCAAACTCATAACCTTCAACCTGATGTTCATCAGAGGTTTTGGCTGACAATAGAATAATCGGTATATGAGAGGTGATATAATTGGATTTCAACTGTCGACATAGCTCGTACCCGTCCATGATCGGCATCACCACATCGCTAATCACTATATCAGGCTGGAGTTCCCGGGCCAATTCGAGACCTTCCTGACCATTTTTAGCCATAAAGACCCTGTAGTCAGTATTGAATACCCGCTTGAGCAAGGTGAGAACCTCCGCATTATCTTCAACAATCAGTACGGTAAAAACCAGCTCAACATCGCCTGGATCATTTTCGCGCACCTCCGTTTCTAACAGATCCGGCCACCCATTGAGCTCACGATGCTGGTTCCCTTCGGTGAGTTCCATGTTTTCATCTGGTATATAATCTGCGATGTGGTCTTTGGAAGCTGGAAGAACAACCCTAAATGTAGTGCCCTGACCGAGTTCGCTTTCTACAGAAATCATCCCCTGCTGTATTTCCACAAGCCTTTGTGTAAAGGCCAACCCGATTCCTGAACCCTGAAAGTGTTCTTCTCCTTCCGAGTTTACCTGATAAAACCGCCTGAAGATCCCTTCGAGATTTGCCTTGTCTATGCCTCGTCCGGTGTCCTTCACTTCCAAAATCATTACTTTCTTGATTTCTTTATTGCCTAAATGCCCCTCATTATCCGTCACCAGAAGGGTCACTCTGACTGTGCCTCCGGAATCTGAAAATTTCAAGGCATTTGAAATCAGGTTAAATAGAATTTTTTCCAGCTTATCTTCATCATACCAGCAGTACTGACCTAAAAAGTCACTGTGGAACTCTATTTTTTTGGACTGGCGCTCGGCAGAATAGCGGAAAAAATTAATGACTTCATCGATTTGCTCATTGACATCTACTTTGGAAACACTCACTCCAAGGCTGTCATTCTCGATCTTTCGAAAGTCCAAAAGCTGATTGATAAGCATGAGGAGTTTTTGTGTGTTTTGATAGATCGCATTGAGTGGGCTACCCCATCTCACATCTGTGGCCTTAGCTACTACCAGTTCATCCAAATAACCTTTAATCAGGGTAAGCGGAGTTCTTATCTCATGGGAAATATTGGTAAAAAACCTGAGTTTGGTTTGTGTGAGTTCATGCTCTTTGGCTTTCTCTATTTTGGCTATTTTCAACTCATTGTTAGATTTTATGATCCGGTGGATCAGGTACAAAATCCCTATTAAAGCCAAAATGTAGATGATCCTTGCTTCTGTGGATTGCAAAAAATGAGGAAGGATGATCACTTCTACCTCAGCCCCGTTATTGCTTGTCTGTGATTCCTTTTTTACCAAAAACCGATACGTTCCAGGGTCCAGGTTGGTATATGATGCCTCGTTGCTGTTGGTTTTGATCCATTGTTTATCAAATCCCTCCAACTTATACTGAAAGTGGTCAATGTGATTGCTCTTGTAGTTGAGGGTGGAAAAACGAAACGAAATCGAATTCTCGTCACTGGCCAGTTCAATTCTTTCGGTCTGAGAGATATCATCTGCGAGGAGGACCCTGCCAGCTATGACTTCTCCATGACTGACCGTTTGGTTTAGCAACCGAAACTGTGTCAACCTCACCGGAAAATTAGTTTCCGAGAACGTAATGCTATCAGGATGAATGATGTTTAGCCCGAGAATACTCCCGAAATAAATAAAGCCTTCCCGATCTTTGAGTATGGATCGGGGATTAAAGGAGTATGACTGTAGGTTGTTTGTAAGATCAAAGTTGTAAAATCGCTCAGTCTGCTTTTGCAGACACGAAATTCCGTATTTGGTTCCCATCCAGATCTGTCCATTGTCTGCCGCAATGATGGATTTAATATTATCATCCGCCAGTCCGTCGGTTTGATCATAAATCAAAAACCGGTCTGCCCCGAGTGGCGAACCGTAGGAGATTTTGTTAAGTCCTCGCATGGTAGCCACCCAGATAACTCCATCACTTTCTACTATCTGATTGACTTCATTGTGGGATAATGAATGATCATTGTCAGGATCATGTTGCAATCGCACGAAGGAATCAACTCCTATATTTTTGACGGCTATCCCATTGTTGGTCCCGACCCATAGCCGCCCTGAACTGTCGGAAAACAAACAGTAAACCGCATTGCTATTCAGCGAAGAAGAATCCCCCTCTATATTCCTGTATCGTTTGGTGGTTTTTTCCTGATTATTGATCTTGAGTAAACCGTTGGTTCTGGTGGCCATCCAGAAATTACCATCCGGAGTCTCTATGGCATCGGCTATTCTGTCGACAGACTGATTTTCAATCCAGGTAATCTTACTCAGGTGCCCCTCACGTGTGTCGTATTTGTACCAACCCTTTACCGAAATATTGATCCACAGATTATCCCTGGAGTCCTTGAACAAAAAATCCACAGGGCCCAGACCTGAGAGTTCTCTTACTTTTTCAAATTCCTTCCGCACGCCTGACTTGGGCAGGTAGGTGGATCGGTAAACCCCGCGTCGTGAAGTGGCTAGCCATATAGTCTGGTTATGGGTTTCCACTATCGACACCACGCTCTTCTGGCTTTTCATATCAGCCTCATCATCGAGCAGCGTGGGCCTCATAAACTGATTTCTGCCCGGATGCACTACAGCAATATCATTACCGAAGGTGCCTAACCAGATGTTTTCCTGTCTGTCCTTAAAGAGTGAAATGATGATATCATTTGGGATGCTGTTCTTGCTGTCCCGATTGTATTGGAAATTTTGGAAGATTTCAGTGGTCGGATCAAAGTTATAGAGCCCCAACCCGTAGGAAGCGATCCAAATGATCCCATCACTCGTCCGCACCGCCTTGTAAAACGCACTTGGCTGACTATCCTGGGCTTTCCAGTTGTGAAACTGTAGTACCTCAGAAAACTTCGTATCCATCTGTAACCGGGACAGCCCATCCTCCCAGGACGTCAGCCAGACTGACTTGGTTTTCTGATCTACTTCAATATCTGAATATCGGATTTTGACATCAGCACTCTCCTTTCTGATGGGCCAAATGTGTCGAAAAACATCATCTGAAGCCATTCTATAGACACCAAGATCCTTAATCGAAACCCATAGCGCATCTTCTGAAGTCTTCAGTGACTCGATGGTAGAATTCTCAAAATAGGTACTTAGCAGGGGCCGATCCTCCAGGTTATGACTCCACGATATCTTGGTCAACCCCTCTTCCAAAGTGCCCACCCAAATATCGCCACCCTGATCCTCCGTGAGGCGATAGGCCCACTTATTCTGCAGCAGAGAGTAGGTACTACTGCCATCGACACCCTGAAACAGAACGTATTTGGAAGTAGATAAATCAATGCACGAAACTCCCCTTTGGTGGGCAATCCACAAGTGTCCTGAGGATGATCTTACAATTTCTTCAATGCCCTGAATCCTTAGATGGAGATCCGGCTCATTGACGGGGTGAAAAGGCATCAGTGTGTAGCCATCATACTTTATTACCCCTTCGTAAGTGGCAATCCAGATAAACCCAGCCTCATCCTGAATCAGATCGGACACATCGGTCACAGGTTGATCAAGGGTATGAATGCGATTAATATCAGGCTGTGCACCTAGCTCCAATACAAAAAGCCCCATGCCAAAGGCAAGGAGCATTTGCTGTAGTGCTTTGTTGATCCCGCTAATTACCAAGTCAATTGTGACCATTCCATTTTCAGTTAGCCCTCACACAGGTTTCATCACATCATAAAATAATCATTTTTATTAAAGTGAGGTAATATGGCTTAGGTCAATTCTTAGACTAGTTGCTTTTCTCAACGGACTGGGCTATCGGGATTGGGGCAAAATAAATTCCTCTCCCCTCCCAGCCTTTGCTGTACACTTCCAAACTGGAGAGAAATCTGGTGTAATCTTTTTGCTTCATATTGGTCCACCCTACCTCTGCATAGGCGGCAATCCTCGGGAAAATCTGATAATGCAATTGCCCTTTACTCGGAGCCCATTCTGTCCACATCTGACAGCCCAGGCCGATAACCTTATCATGGTACTGGGGCTGCAGACCATCCGGAACTGGATTGTATTCATAAGCCATCTGCAGAGGGATATTTCTGTAGGCGTAATTTAGATAGGTATTGGAGTGCAATGAATTGACAATGTCATAGTCAGAAGAGGCCGCCTCGGTAGCCATAGCCAGATCTCCTTTCCAGAAGTGCACCACCGACTCTTTGGCAAGCTCCTGGTCGGATTGAGTGTCTGATTCATCCTGATAGTGATGCAAATTCAATCCCAAAATCTCATTCCACCCCATCATACGACGACCCTTGCTCTGAAGGTAAGCCGATATGTTGTTGGTAAAATGCACCTGTAATTCTGCCGGGGTTGAAAGTCCCTGCTCTGCCATATATGCCTGAATGGAGGGGGATTCTTTCCACTGATCATATTTTACCTCGTCGCCACCAATGTGAATGACTTCAGAAGGGAACAAGTCCATAATTTCATCGAGCACATCATGCAAAAACTGAATAACTTTAGGATCTGACACGTCGTAGACGTTGTAGAACACCCCAAAGGTGGTGGGTACATCAATTTTCTCCTTGGAGGCCCCCAACCAGGAGTATGACGCAATGGCGGCACTGGCATGACCGGGCATTTCGATCTCTGGCACCACGGTAATTTGCCTTTCAGCGGCATATTGTACTATCTCCCTGATCTCCTCCTGGGTGTAGTATCCGGAATGACGCTCCCCTGTTTGTATAGGACTGTCATATTTTTCAGGACCCACCTGTGTACTCGACCGGGTACTTCCAATTTGTGTTAACAGAGGGTATTTCTTGATTTCAACTCTCCAGCCCTGATCATCCACCAGATGCCAGTGAAAAACATTCATTTTCAGTCGCGCCATTTCATCCAGAAGAACTTTCACCCCTTCTTTCCCACGAAAATGTCTGGACTCATCCAACATGAACGCCCGCCAGCTAAATCTGGGACCATCAACTATGCGCATATTTTTAAGGACAACTCCCTGAGAAGAATTCACGTTATCGGGAATCAATTGCTTCAAGGTCTGGATGCTATAGAACCACCCTGCGGCACCTGATGCTATAAGTTTCACTTCGTTTTTCTGGATGTTAATCTCATATTCCTCCCGACCAAATGCCGGTTTCTTTTCAAACACTATATTTTTACTTGCTTTGACCTGCAGCACAGGCACCCCCACGTCCTGCAGATAAACATGCAGATCTTCAGCCAGCCCTTTGCTTTCTTCACCAGATATGATCCCGGTAGTCTGATCCAACAAAAAGTCTCCCTTGAGCAATTCTATTTGATTGGGATAGGGTAAAATATTAGCTACCTGTCCAAAGCATAGACCTGACAGTAGGATGAGATACGCATATAGATGACCCCTGAATATGTTTAGCGTGTGGTTCCCCATGATGATTTCTTAAAATTGAGTTGAAAATTATTTCTAACAAAAAACGGGGTATTGACCATTAATTGAAGGGGGTAAGTGTTGCGTTTATAAGGGGGAGATGTTTCTTTTTGGATTGATCGATCCAAAAAATATATTAAATCCTGGAATACCGCTGTGGTCAACAGCGTGAACACGTGTTTAACCCTCTCATCTACGAGCGCGAGAAACATAAGGCTGCGAAAGGCCTGGATCAGCGTAAGTTCAATTCAAAGAAGTGAAAAACCTGATCGCCTCTTTAAAATGAAACGCTGACTATTTCAGGAAACTTCAGAATAAGTTAGAACGAGACCATAGGCTCGATAAGGCTCCCCAAACAAAAAAGCCACTCCTGAGAGTGGTTTTTTGTACTATGAAGAGACCTATGCTTAACTACGATAATTAAGTAGCTACATATCCTTTGTAGAACTTTTTTCAATTCAAAAGGAGTGACTTTGGGGGATAATGACAACCATAAACCAGACTAAACATAAATACCATTCATCCCATTAACTTCCCTTCAAATCAAACCTCATTGATGCTAGTAATGGTTGAGTAATTAATCCTCATAATAAGTATACGCCCATGACTCTGAAAAAGGACCGCCACTGCTTGTGCCATTTTTGGTCTGTGTGGCAACTCTGTTTTCCTCATCAAAAGTATACACAAACTTTGCCGTAAAAGCGGAGGAAGGATCCTCGGTAATCTTACGAAGGTAGCCATCAGCCAGTTTGGCACTCTGCTTACCAAATGTACCGCCCACATTTTTCCACTCTGAATCCACTTGATAGATTTGATGGATACCACTCAGGTTATCACCAATTGTATACGTGAATTCACGGTCTTCTCGTACCGTACCGTCATCATTGTAACGGATTCTGTTCGTAACGTTTCCTTCCGAAATCACCAGGTCATACTTCAAATGATCGACACCACCATAGTGCTCAACGACCTTGATCATTTGTCCATCTGAGTTGTATTCGTAACCTTCCCATTCGGTTCCCTCGTCATCCCATAGCTCCTTGATTACCAATCCTTCAGCATTTAAAATATATACGGTTGAACTCTCTCCTCTGGTAATAGTGAGTTGATTGGCAACAGAATAGTCATAAACGGTTGTTCCATCTGACTCTCCATTCCAAAAAACATCAATACTCGCTATACGATCATTGTCGTCATAGTTAAATTGCCACGACTCAACTTCCTCTCCAGCACCTCCTGAATAATCAATAGAGATTGTCTTAATTAATGATGGCTCTACAATGACAGGATCCCCTCCTTCGTCATCTTTACACGAACTCATAAATATTGTACTAGCTCCAAGTACAATAGCACTCATAAACATCAGATACTTTTTCATAATTTAATCGTTTAATCGGGTTAAAAATTATTTTAAATACACGCTACTTATTATCCATTTAAAGCTGATTCATCAATACTTATATTAATTTCCTCCAGACAGTATGATGAGCACAAGTCCGGAAATAAAGAGCAGGAACATTAAGAACAAAAGCATATTCACTGACCTGCCACCTCCTTTAAATTCTTTCCATATAAATACTCCCCAAAGCGCCGCAACCATTGTAGCTCCTTGTCCGAGTCCATAGGATATTGCGGTACCTGCTTTGCCTGCAGAAAGAATACTTAATATCATTCCAAGCCCCCAGATCAATCCACCGATTACACCTACCAGGTGTGTGGAGAAGCCCCCTTTAAAGTATTCATTGTAGGTAACAGGCTGTCCGACAAAGGGCCTTTTCATGATGATTGTATTGAAAAGGAAATTGCTGATGAAAATACCGATCGCAAAAATGAAGAAGGCAGTATAAGGCGTTGCCAATCCTGCCAATGGTGCTTCAAAACTATTGACATCCATAGCAACAGCAACAAACCGATAGAAGAAAGACATGAGTACTCCTGCTATTAAGGCAAGCCAGATTCCCTTTGACGAGGATTTTTTACCATCCTTTGTCATTTTTCCTGAAGCAATTCCATTCAAAATGATAGCAATCATGATCAATGCCACACCGATGAAAAGCATAACAGGATCGCCTTTGGGTGTACTCACGTAATTCACTATCACCCCCAACACCAATGCTATCCCAACACCTAGGGGAAATGCCACCGCCATGCCGGCTATTGAAATGGATGCTGAAAGAAGAATATTGGAAGCGTTGAAAATAACACCTCCTATAATTGCACTCCAGATAGCGCTGCTACTCAGCTGTCCCAAGTCCTCAACAAATCCTCGGCCTTGATCACCTGTGCTTCCCAATGTCAAACCAAAAAGAACGGATAGGATGAGGATTCCTATGACGTAATCCCAATAGAACAATTCAAAGCGCCAGGTCTTTGCCGCCAATTTCTGAGTATTGCCCCATGACCCCCAACACAGCATAGTGATGATGGTAAAGAACACTGCAATCGAGTAACTACTAATAATGTACATAGGTCTATTTGGTTATCTGTGAATTTTTCTTTGAGTAAACCTTAATGCTTCAGAGAGCCCAACTAAATCATTGGCGTCCCTACCTGTGCTCTCCCTGACACGATACTCGTGGTAGACGTCTTCCTCACGTAAAAAAACATGAGCACAGCCATTGGCTTGGTAATTTGGATTATCCTCTGTTGTATTGATGAAATACCATGTTCGGTGAAGCGCCTTTTTATTCTTGCTAAATGCCTCTTCCAGGGAGCTACAATCCAATGGCGCATCAAAAACAACACAGGATGTAAAAACTTCCGGGTTAAGTGCATATTCCAGAGCTGTAGCTCCACCCTTGTTATAGCCTATCAGTGCCCGAAATCGATAGCCACTTCTTGCTCTGTAATTCCTTTCAATATCAGGTATGATTGTCTCAAGAAGCCCTGTCTCATCCTCATTGATAAAAGCTACTATCATTGGTGCCAAGTGGCCTGTCTCCATGCCATATTGGATTTTCTCAATAATGTCCTTCTTCTCTTGAGATTGGAAGTCACCAATAAAAAAAACCACCGGATACAAACGATTAGATATGCTGTAGTCATCAGGCAGTACAATCTCATATTGTGTCTCCATAATTATCCTTATATCAGCGTTCGTTGGAATAGTATCCTCTACCGCTCTTATATCACCTCTGTATTTCTTTCCATCGAAAGCATCACTGATAAAGCGTAGGCCATTGGGCAATGCTTCCCGCCAATACGAAAATTCATGACCTCCGTCCCTAACTCTAAATTCATGTGGAAAATTGCGATCTCGAAGTAGTACATGCAACTCTTCATTGCTTCTGCAAAGCGTATATTCGTCATCACCATTATCAATGTAGAGTTTAAGGTCACTAAACTTTGTGAGATCCGGCGCTTTGAAGATATGGAAGGGAGAATGTTGCTTATAGTAATCTGTGATGCGCTTCTCTCCTGTTTCACCAACACCGCCAAACAGTCTCCCCCATTGATCATCCCATCCTGACGCGTCTTCTGTCATGTATTGTTGATCTGTGCGAACAGATATACTTAGCGGAACGCTAATAGTAAAAACCTCAGGATGTTTCAGCGGTAGGATGAGGGCACCGTACCCGCCCATGGAGTAACCCATCGTTGCGCGATGATCCCTGTCTGGAATTGTTCTGTAGGTATTATCAATAAAAGGAACAAGCTCATCGATAAACATGTCCTCATACAGGAATGTACCCGCATAGTCATTCACATAATAATTTCGGAACCCTTGCGGCATCACATAGATCATCGGTTGAATTTCTCCCTGCTTCACGGCTCCATCTGTATACTGATTGACACGACCGTATTCTAACCATGAAGACTCATCATCTCCCAAACCATGAAGTAAATAGACCACAGGATATGAGTTTTTGGTAGTGTGGTACTCCTCTGGAAGAATGATCGAATACTTTACGGCTTGTCCCAATATCTCGCTTTCGATCGAGAGCCCTTCGATAATTCGCAAGTTCTCCTGTGCAAAACCTATGGAAAAGTTTACCAAAAGAACGATCAATATTGAATGCATCTTTTTCATACTAATTCTTCAAACTGTTCCTCAACGAAGGAAAGGATTCACTTAAACCATTTAGAAACGACTGGAAGGACTCCGCTCCTTGCCTCACCCGATATTCATACCCAATATCTGTATCTCTTATTTTCACATAGAAATGATGATAGCCTCTATAGTTATCGCCATCATCCGAAATGTCCAGATAATAAAAAATGTCTGTCTGAGGATCAACGCCTTCTTCCTGTAGTTGTGCGTCAAATAAAAAGCATGAGCCAAATAGACTTGAGTTTTCTGCAGCAAGATTTGCAGCATGCAACCCCCCTAAAGCGTTTCCTAAAATGACCCGGCTGGCCCTATCTGTGAGTGCACGATATTGAGTATCTACATATGAGAGGATCTCCGCTATGCGATCACTTTCAATGCTTTCAGAAACCGGAATCTCAACCACCATAGAATTTTTCAGCGTGCCGGCTGTCATGCCATTTCGCAAAAGAGAAAAGATCTCCATAACGTTCGATTCCCGCTGACCTTCTTCGTAATCATGAATCACATACACAACCGGGTAGTCCACAGTACTTGTCGCATAGTCCACGGGCTTCAATATATTGATCTCAACACCGGAGATTTCTACTGATTCAAAATCGCTGCTCGTGATACGCTCACCTATTGTGACAGGCTCAGGATTAGAAGGGTGCGGAATCCCCTGAACAGAATTGCTGATGAATTTTAGTGCCTCAGGATAGGATTTTTTCCAATAGTCGAATGAATGACCACCGCTACGTACCCTATATTCGTGGGGTATTTGATTGTCACGCATCAGGGCATGCAAGGCGTCATTTGTAATAGTCAATGTCTCCTCATCATCACCACAGTCTATTAGAAATTTCAATCCGGAAAACTGATCCTTATTGGAAGACGAAAAAAAATGAAAGGGACTATGCTGCTTAAAATAGTCGGTTAGCCTTGCCTCACCGCTCGCACCTTTTCCACCAAAAATAGTCCCCCATTGATAATCAAATACGCCCTGTGGCTCGCTGATGTACTGTTCGTCTGTCCGAAATGACATACTTAATGGAACACCGACCGTGAAAATATCCGGATTCAATGCTGGAAGAATCAATGCTCCATAGCCACCCATCGAATAGCCCATTACCGCTCTTGCAGTCTTATCCTGCTTTGTTCTGAACAGGCTATCGATTGTTGGCACCAACTCAGTGGTGATCATATCCATGTATGGATAGCTACCTGTGTATCTGTTTACATAATAGGTATTATATCCAATTGGCATCACATAGATCATAGGGACTATTTGATCATTGTAGAGATCTGAATAGTACTTGATACTGCCACTGGTGTACCATGCCTTCTCATTATCTCCAAAGCCATGCAATAGGTAGACAACAGGATAGTCGTCAGTGGATTCATTGTAATCTTCAGGAAGCAGCACTGCATAATTAATGTCTACCTTAAAAATCTGGCTTGACATTTTTTGATTTTCAAGTAATCTGGAAAACGGAATAGGCTCATCCACCATGATCGGTTCATCTTTGCAGCCGAAAAGGCTCAGCATCAAGATGAGTACCAATAGCATGAATGGCAGACTTGCGCTATATCGTTCCATTCTAGTCATTCAATGCTACTTTTTTAGAGTTGAATGGTTTCGCCGGAGCATCTGCATAGATCACAATTGATTTCATGTATATGCTATAATCAGCATCCTTATTGACCCAAACTATCTCAACATGATGGGGGCCGTTTTCTAATAGATACTTATGGTAGATGTCGTACTTTCTCACAATGTAGTCGTAAGGCATTTTGACCTGATCCACTTTCTCTCCATCTATGTAGATATCCAATAGCGCAACATAATCGCTGGAAGATCGGGCACAGAGGCTATTCACATTCCCAAGAACCACTATTCCGTTTCCGGTGAAATCAATATTGATATTTTTATCGGTGAAATGTTGACGCAGGTACCTCTCTTCACTCGGGTACATACCTTCAAATGATTGTTCCAATGGTACAGTCTCTGGCTGCTGAACTTTTATGAAAACACTGTCATCATCGACCTTGCCTTCGTTTTCTTCCACCAATTGAAGTGTGTGCTTGTAGGTTAAATCATACACCTCATTCAGTGTGATCTCCATATACGGGAATTTCAAATCTTCAACCTCCTCCAATGCCGGTTTCCAATAGTCTGGAATATTTTTATACCCCATCATCACTCCCAATATTCCTGCCGCTGTAGCAGGGTTGCAATCAGAATCCTGACCACACCGGGTAGAGATATCCATTGTTTCAAAAAAATCCTTCTGCCCATACAGCAATCCAATTACCACATATGCAGCATTCAATCGCGCATCAATGTTGAAGGAATTGTATACGCCCTCTGGGCAACCCTTATCGGATGAGTGATACTTTTCAACTTCAAACCAGGTCTCTTTCCAATCATTTGGATATTGCTTGTGCCATTTGATTACATCAGCGATTGTTTTATAAAACATACTCTGTGAAGGAATGGTCTTAAGTGCTTCAGAAACGACAAAATCAAGATCATCCGAAGTGTATGCCAACGTGTACATGGCCGAGATAAACACACCCCCATACCAACCATCACCATAATTCATGATATGCCCGATACGGTCACAAAAATCAGATGCAGTATTGGTCATACCCGGAGCCATCATTCCGGCAAAATCTGCTTCTATTTGAAAATCAATATCATCGGCATGTGGGTTATTCATCCAATGACCAGAGGCCGGAGGCATGATGCCGTTCAAGATATTGTATCGAGCCGCCTGATTGGCGTGCCAAAGCTTGTAGTCCTCATTGGCAAACTCCACTGCGAATGAATCTGTGGGGGCATTAAGACCAACTTTCTCAAGGATATTAACAAAAGTCAAATCAAGGTATACGTCATCATATAATCCGGGATCCAATTCATAAGTTTCTTTGATATAGTGATCATGCCAAACTATGTTTTGATAGTCCTGAATCATGGTACCCTTAAATCGAAATTCTGTAGGTCCACCAAATGTCACTCCTATCGTTTGCCCGGCCCAACCGCCACGGATCTTGTCCTTTAAGTCCTCTTTTGAAATGGCATATTCCTGAGAATAAAGTCCTTGATTATCATTTTGCTCCTTGCAAGCATTGATTGAAACAAGCAAAATCGCTACTAAACAGATATAGGATAAATTCACTTTCATTGTATCGGTAGGTTACTTGATGGTTCGTTTTCTGAAAAGACAATCAAATCATTAATCCTATATTCATATTTAGGATCATGGTTCACCCATTTCAGTTTAAGGGTATGCTTACCTTCTGTCAATTGATATTTCCAAGCTGGCTCCAATCTGCGAGCAGAATTCATCATAGGGAGCTTCACTGTTTGATCCAGCTCACCATCTATGTACACTTCCATAATGGCAACATATGGATCATCTGGCTCGGCCAATCCAAATGACTCTGATCCGTAGGTTCTTTTAGAAACACGATCTATATATGCCACATCCACCTTAGATCGTTTGGCCATATTCCCATATAGTAAATATCCATTACCAGTAAATTCGAAGTTGATCTCATCCGTAAATGATTCGTCAATCTTATTGCGCTCAATGGGATAAGTGTTTTCGAAATTCTGTTCGAATGCCACCGGAATCGGTTTGGCCAGAGGTATTTTAACTTCACTTCCATCAATGGATCCTCCCGCCTTTTCAATCATTCCCAGAGCGTGCTTCATGCTCCATCCGTAAGCTCTATTGAGTGAAACTGTGGTGTTTTCAAAATCATCCATTTCGATTTCCTGAAGTGGCTTTAACCAAAAGTCTGGAATGCGATCATAGCCAAGCATCACACCTAATACACCACCGACAGTTGCCGGATTGCAATCCGCATCTTGTCCGCATCTGGCAGCAATATCTATTGACTTTGAAAAGTCACCATCTCCATACAGCATACCAATTGCCACGTATGCTGAATTAATCTTTGCTTCAATATTAAACCCTAAGAAGACTCCCTTTGGACAGCCGGTATCATGGTTCCATTTCTTTTGAACTTCAAACCATGTTTGCTTCCAATCATTAGGGAACTCTTTCTTCCATTTTATCACATCGCTGATGCATTCATAAAATTCGGTCCCTTCAGGAATCACCTTGATGGCATTCTCAACGATATAAGTGGGTTCATCCGAGATAAACGCAAGTGAGTACAAAGCGGAAACAAATACTCCTCCATACCAGCCATCTCCACTGTTCATCACATGACCTACCCGATCCGCTATTTTTGTTGCTTCGTTGACCATACCCGGTGCCATTAGGCCGATAAAATCTGCTTCGATCTGAAAGTCTATATCGTCCGCATGGGGATTGTTTTTCCAATGGCCAGAAGCAGGTGGCATGATGCCGTTCAGGATATTATAACGAGACGCCTGATTGGCATGAGCCAGGTGGTAGGCAGTATTGGACCAATGCCTGGCTATAGAATCTGCGGAAGCATCAAGACCATGAGTCTCAAATGCCTGTACAAAATTGAGATCGGTATAGATATCATCGAAAAGTCCTGGTTTCTTATCCCACCAGTATTTCACATAGTGTTCATTCCAGGGAATGTTTTGAGCATCATGAATCATAGAGCCATTGTATTTGAACTCTACAGGTGCACCATATACCACACCAATGGTCTGGCCTGCCCAACCACCTTTGATCTTGTTCTGTAGGTCATCTTTCGAAATGCTAAAATCACTCTCAGCCAGAACACCTTCCGACTTCACATCTACTGGTGCAGTAGTGCTGCCACAACCTAACAACACAAGTGCGGTGACCAGAGAAAATATTTTACTTATTGGATTCAATATATAGTTCATGCTACTGTTTTTTATTTTGATTTATAAACACCCAATTCGGCAATGGACGTAAAGCCCGATACATTTTTGGTGTACTTGTTCCAATGATCCTGAATCATGGCATCACCAATGATCCGGACTGATTTAGTTTTTACTGGTTTGAAGGTGATGACGTATTCCGCGAAATGGGGCTGGAAGAAAACAATATCAGTATCCGGTAAACCTGGCTGAATGCTCGTCCGCTCTGCGCTTACCCATTTTCCCTCTTCATTCTTGTATTGGACATTTAGGGAGGTAAACCACCCACCAAACTCTTCCATCCCGCCAGTATTAAAGACCAGCATATCTATCTCTTGATCTTCTTCCCACTCATATCCATAATAATCCACTTTGGGAATTTTCGCTTTGGCAGCCAAACTATAGAAGACTGATCCTGCACCATTCAATTTCCCATCGCGAATAATTTCCGGAGTATCAGAATACATTGAATTACCGAATGTTGTCCAACACGAGTCAAGGACGTCTCTATTCAATATGTTCACATTTGCCAGTACCGATTTAGCTGAGTTCGCCAGGTTGTCATTGCGAACCAGGAGTTCAAAATCCTTCTTCAAATATTTCTTTCCATTATCTAATTGGATGGTGATCTTATATTTCCCGGGTATCTCAGGCACTCCTGTGAGTCGCCCTTTTTCGAAAGATGTACCCTTGGGCAAATCACCCTGGACCAATGTCCAGTTGTAATTTTTATTTGCCTCACTATAGAAGGTGAAGTCCACTGCTTTATTGACCTCTAAAACTGCAGCAGGGCCTATATAGAACTCAAGTGGCACATCAAAAGTGGCTTTGGTGTTAATAATCACTTTCTCCTGCCCTGCTTCTCCTGTCACCTTTCCACCTTTACCTTTCACCAGGTTTAAGGTCATAGCCAACATCCTGTCTATTTGATCTTCAATACTTGCATCTGGCAATTCATGACGCGTTATATTAATATAGGTGTCATTAAAAGGCTTTACCCAACCCTCTATTGGTAGGTACAGGTTTTCAGGAAGCGCATCAAAACCGTATACTATTCCTAAAAGACCGGCAACAGTTGCGGCCTGATTGTCCGCATCAAAACCCATGGCGCAAGAAAGGTCAAGGGTTCGTTGAAAATCACCCTCTCCATACAACATTGCTAATATTCCACATGCTCCATTGAGGTTTGCATTCCAAATGGTTTTGGTGAGGTCAGGTTCGTTCACATAATACTTTTCTGCCATCTCCTTCCAGGCATCTTGCCACTTGTTGGGGTACTTTTTGTGCAATGCAATCATATCACGAATGGTTTGTGCATAGCGACCATCAGCAGGGAGCTCTTTTAACCCTATGTCTATCAGCTTGCGAATATCCTTTTCGAAAAAAGCCGCTGCGTACATTGCTCCGTAGTGAACTGTTGGCTCAGCACCCCAGTCATCACTAGTGATACGAGCAGCCCAATCAGATTTCTGCGCAGCATACTGCACCATCCCCGGGGCGGTATATGCCCATATTTCATTGATGAGTTGAGGGTCAATTTGAAACCAGTGCGGATTGATATTCTTGTCCCCTGTGAATGGTGGGGTGTAACCGAAATGCATTAGACCTAAGGCAGCACGATTTGCGAGCCAAACTCTGTCGCGAATATGGTACATCCAGGCTTCACGCATTTGCTCATACGTAGGTTCATACCCATACTTTTCCATATTGAGCAGATACATGTACTCTACATCGGTATCATCATCTGAAAAGGCTCCTTTGTATTTTCTAAGCTTGTCCAGGTTTTTGGTGTATCCATATGGCCATTTACTTTCGTCACCAGGTGCGCTCACGTATTTGTTTTCATGTGGAAGACCATAGATATTACCAATCATCTGACCTACCCAAGCTCCTGCTATCTTATCCCTCAGCTCTTTCACTGAAATACTTTTGGAGCCGCTTTGAGCTTCCGAAGTTTTCGCTGAAAACAGCAATGAGGTTGAAATCGCGATTACTAATATTAAATTTCTATTCATCATCAATCGGGGTTTTGAGTAAGATTTGGGTTAGTGTTGATGGCACTTTGAGGAATAGGAAAAAGCTTTTTAGCCGTACCTGAAGCGGGTTTTTCCCACCAGGAATTTCCCCATACTCCAAATCGAATTTGATCTTGTCGTCTGTGACCTTCCCAGGCAAATTCCCTCCCTAGTTCGTCCAATAATTCAGAATCTGTGAGATCGCCTACGGTATAAGGAGTGAGTCCAGCGCGTGTTCTAATCAACTGAAGATCCGGATCATCAATGAATTCACCAGCTCTCCCCAAACGGTGTAGCGCTTCCAGTTTTGTATAAAGCACATCCGCGTATCTGAAGAGCACGAAATCATTTTCCATATCCACCACGTCATAGCTGAGCTCTTCCTGATATTCATACTTTGCACATCGCGCACCTTCCCACTCACCTCTCGAATTGTAATCTTGAATGGTAGGACTGTATATGAAGGGCTCTCCTCCGATTACAATCGGATCACCTTTGATGTCATTTTGCTGTCCAAACAGGAAAGAATTTCTACGAATATCATTCTCAGAATACTTCGTGAAAAAATCTGGCTGCAAGACGAATCCATCCCATGGCACGCCTGCCAAGTTAAACGTAGCAGTACTTGCAGAATTCAACGTCAGATTCTGCCAATAGAAATGCTCATCTGTAAGCTGTGGGTGGTATGGGATAACGAATATATTCTCCCGCGAACCCTCATTGTGCACTTCGAAATTGGTAAAGTAATTGGGTTCAATTTGATATGCCCCCAATGCTATCACCTGGTCGCAGGCCAATACGGCTTCCGCAAATTTATTTTGGCCGATCCATTCCTGAGCGTTCAAATACATTTTAGCTAAAAAGGTATAGGCCATTCCTTTGGTAACCCTACCATAATACTCTGCGGTAGGCACATCTTGCACTGCATCTACATTGTCCAATATCTCCTGAACTATAAAATCAAATACAAACGCTCTGTCCTTTTGCTGTGGCGGATCTTTCTCACTGAAATCAATAGAGAATGGGATATTACCCCAATAATCCATGGCCCAGTAGTAATAGAAAGCGCGCAGAATTTTTATCTCGGCAAGCACTCGCTCCTTATTCTCAAATTCAATTGGATCAATTACCAAAAGAGTTTCGTTGCACGCTGTGATGCCTTCGAAAACCATATCCCATGATTTGGTCAATATTTTGTTTCCCGCTGTAGCACTGTTGAGTGTATGCTTTTGTATCTCCTCCCATCTACCCTGATCATACCACTCCCCATTATGCTTTTGTGGAATGACCATTTCATCAGAGGCATTCTGCCCGAGTGACCAGAGTCGCTGCTCCTCTGGATAGGGTTGAAGCTTTACGTATGCGCGTCCTGCATAAGCAATAACATCCTTTTCAGAATTGAAGAAATCATCAACCGGTATTTCGGAATAAACGGATTCTGATAAGTCGAAACAAGAAACTGTAAGGAGACTTAACAAGATGAATGATGTTATAGTAAGTGTATACTTTTTCATAATTCGATTCATTAGAAATTAAAAGGTCGCGTTTACTCCCAGAGTAAGAGCGGTCGTTCTTGGATAGTAGGATAATCGGTCAATGCCGGGTTCTAAGCCCCCAAGATTAACTTCAGGATCGATCCCCTTATAACCCGAAATCCAAAAAACATTTTGTGCCGACCCTGATACACTTAACCTGGATATGTATTTTGAATTCAAATCGAAACCGTATTGAAGCGTTACGTTATCCAGCTTTAAGAAAGAAGCATCTTCAATATACTTTGATGAATAGGTGACGTTCCTAATAAATTCCGGGTTCTCCAATTGTGTATGTACAATATTGCGTAATCCAATGGCGGTCCAGGATTCATAATATAACCTGTTAGAATTCAACACTTTGCCTCCGATTCCCCCGCGAAACGCAAGATTTAGATTCCAGTTTTTGTAGGTCAAAGCATTACTCCAGCCAAGCACTGCAATGGGGTTAGCACTGCCGATCTTCTCCCACTTACTCTTATCTACCTCTCCAACAGGGTTTTGATTTTTAAATATGTCGTTACCTTGCTCATCAACACCTAACCAAACGGGTCCATAAAAAGTACCGAGCTCTTCCCCTTCCTTGATTCGTTGTGACCACACGCCTATGGTACCTCCCAGAAAAGCTGTTTCGTAGGTAGATTGTGTAAACTCGCTATTTGAAATTTTGTCGAGGAAATTCTTGTTGTGACTGGCGGTGAAAGTAGAACTCCAACCAAAGTTGCCCCTTTTCATAAGCATAGCGTTCAAGGTAAGTTCTACCCCCCGATTACTAATGGTTCCAACATTGGTAAATAAGTATGGGTATAAATAAGGTGGGACTGGCACCTGAAATTCCCAAAGCAAGTCGCTGGTTTTTCTCAGGTAATATTCAACACTGCCGCTGAGCCGCCGCTCGAACACTGAAAAGTCAACACCAACATTTAACTCTTGCTTCTTCTCCCATTTCAGGTCAGGGTTTGGATTCTGCCCTGGACCGTATGAATTGATCCACTCCTGATTATAAAACAAACTACCCACGCGCTCCAACAAAATCAACGATCTGTAAGGACTGAAATCCTGATTACCTGTAACCCCATATCCCAACCTAAGTTTCAAATCATTTATCCAGCTAATGTCTTTGAAAAGTGATTCTTCACTCAGTCTCCAGCCTAAGCTCACAGCCGGAAATAACCCCCATTTGTTGTTATCTCCGAATTTAGATGAGCCCTCCCTTCTCAAGGAGATCGAAGCAAGGTACTTTTCATCATAATTGTACATGAGTCTTCCAAAAAGAGCTATAAGCCTACTTGATTCCTGATAAGACCCCATTTCGGACTTTCCCTCTCTAAAGAATGAGCCTGCAGAAATATTATTGTGGAGAAACACATCCGTATCGAAATTGTAATTTCCCACATAAGAGCTATTCATTTCAAACTCTTGAAAGGTATATCCGGCAACTACCTGAAAATCATGATCGTTTACTTCCTTTTGGTAATTGAACATGCTTTCGTATAGCGTATTGCTATTGCGGCCATTTGATATTTCTGCTTCCCCATTTATACCGAGAATGGTAGGATAATATTTCGTCTTATAGGAATTCTCTTCCCATTCCGATTTTTGTGTTGAGATGAAGTTGCTCCAGGAAAGATCATCTGTGATCTCTAGTGTTGCTCTAAGGTTTAGGACTATGTCATTCGTTTGTCCCTCTCGAGTTCTCTCATTCAGCATGGCAACAGGATTGTAATAACCCAGGCCTTGTTTGAATGAATAGCCTCCTGTAGCCGGATCAGAATCATCATAGACAGGCTGTGTAGGATTCTGGATGAATGCCTGACTGAATAGGTCGTAGTTGGCTGGGCTATATTTCCTTAAGTTGTTCGTGAAATTGAAATCCAACAGTAACCTATCATCAAATACCTTTTGCTTAATGTTAGTCTTAAGAAGAATCCTTTCTGAAAGATTATCTCGCAATAATCCCTGATCAGTACTGTGCGTTAGGGACGTACGATGAGAAAAGCTTTCACTTCCTCCAGAAAGCGAAATATTGTGCTGGTAGCTGACCGGAAGATCGTTGGTGATTTCATCAAACCAATCTGTCTCGCTACCAAAAAGACTACCAGTTTTAGAAGGCTGATAAGTTTCTATGGCATGTTTAAATTCTTTGGCAGACAAGTTTCTGACACCTCTTGGAGCCACTTGCACCGAAACCTGACCTGAGTATTCGAGTACTTGCTGTCCCTTTTTTGCCGCTTTGGTAGTGATGATGATAACACCATTTGTACCTCTTGTGCCGTAGATGGCTGCTGCCGAACCATCTTTAAGTACATCAAATGATTCAACATCCTGAAAATTAATATTCTTCAAATCAGCTCCAATGACTCCATCTATAATAATGAGTGGTCCCTGGCCTGATGTAAGTGTACTCACTCCACGCAAAAGGATTTGGTAGCCAGACATTGGGTCTGCACCATTCGGTTTGGTGATGGTCAAGCCTGCTACCTTCCCCTGAATTAAGCCCATTGGATCATTGAATCCTCCTCTATTAAAATCTTCAGACTTCACAGTGGTGACCGCTCCGGTAATTTCCTTTTTAGTCGTTGTACCGTATCCTATTACCACAATTTCATCTAAGGCCTGAGTTGACACGCTCATTTGGATATCAATCACACTTCTATTATTCACTGAAACTTCCACAGTCTCAAAGCCAATCGATGAAAAAACTAAAATCCCTTCTGATGGCCCGGATAAGGCATAGCCACCATCTATATCAGTAATTGTGCCCGTCTGCGTGCCTTTGACATACACGCTGACACCCGGGATTGAATTATTTGTTTCATCCGTAACTTTCCCCTTAATGATGATTTCACCACTTGATTGGGCCATCACTTTAGTAATCGGGTAGGTCACAAATACTGCAAGAAACAGATAAACAAAAAGTATAGAATGTTGCCTAGAATGTGATTTCATAGTCCTTCTTTTAGTATTACTATATTATTTAGATAGCCCGTTTTCAATCAATTGTAATTCATTGCGGTACGGAATGGAAGACTGAGCACCCATGCGAGTTACAGTTATTGAGGACGCTTTTGAAGCTGTTCTTACAGCCTCTTGTATCGTTTTACCTTCAGAAAGGCCAACCACAAGTGTACCACTAAAGCAATCACCAGCAGCAGTAGTGTCGATGGCATCCACTTTGGTGGCCTCCACCAAAGAATACTCATCGTTTTCCTTGATAAAAGCACCCATAGCACCCATGGTAATCACCACATTGGGCACACCCTTGTTGCTAATTATATCTGCTGCCTGCTTAGCACTATTAAAGTCAAATACCTTGATTCCAGATAGGATTTCCGCCTCGGTTTCGTTTGGTGTCACAAGGAAGAGGCATTTGAGTAGTTTGTCTGACAGGGTTCTGGCTGGTGCCGGATTTAGGATTACAGGAGTGCCTTTTTTCCAGGCCAATTCTGCTGCATACTCTACAGTCTCCATGGGAATCTCTAATTGCATTAAGACATAGTCCGCCGCATCCAATTCGTTTTTAGCCTTTTCAATATCGTCGGGAACCAAACTTCCATTTGCGCCTGAAGCTACCGCTATGCAATTCTCACCATGAGAATCCACCATAATCAACGCCACCCCAGATGAGTTTTTAGCGTCGGAAAATATAAAGTCAGTGTTGATTCCCTCAGCGTTATAGAGCTCGATGGATTGCTTTCCAAACACATCGTTTCCAGTTTTAGAAACGAATGTGACTTTACCTCCCTGACGAGCTGCTGCCACAGCTTGATTGGCTCCCTTACCCCCTGCATTCATTAGGAAAGTTCCTCCGATGACCGTCTCTCCTGGTATAGGTAGTCGATCCGATTTTATTACCATGTCTGTATTGCAACTTCCGATAACAAGAATTTTTTTATTGCCCATGTTTGTTGTTTGTATCTATCTTATTGAAGTGAAGGTAATATTATAAACGATTGAAAATTGTCAATAAATGCCATAAAATCATATTTACAATTACACTATTCCTATTATAATCACTTGACATTTAATTATTTGTAATTTCCCTAAAAATGCCATTCTGCATTTGCAAAGAGGTTTTAGCAGCATTAATTGACTGTTCTGAATTTAAAGGAGTGTATTGGACAAGATGATTAGAATTACTTAATTACACTCTGAAATTTTCTGCACAAACACCGAACTTTCTTGAAATAGAAGGTGAGGAAGAAGAGCAAACGAACGCTTAGTTCCGCAGTTTTCTGATGGAGTCTAAGATGGTACCATCCACCCACTTTACCACAGCGACAATTTCATCGTCAAAAACCTGCTTTTGAGGAACACCACAAATTCTTTCGGCTTCCTCCTTGAGCTCATGAATGGTTCTAATTGGCAAACCCGAACCCTTAACTCTATCCAACAGGTCGGTGCGCAATGGATTAATCGCAATACCTCGCTCAGTTACTATCACATCTATTAATTCACCCGGACCACAAATGGTGGTGACCTCCTCACGAACTACAGGAATCCGATCCCGGAAAAGTGGGATTGGGAGTATGGTACACTTTGCAAATAAACAATTCTGCCACCCACCAATACCATGCAATAAAGCGCCATCTGAGTGTGTCACCACATTTGCATTGAAGTTCACATCCACTTCTGTTGCACCTAATATCACCACGTCCAGTAACTGAGCGAAATTACCCTTACCATGGTAATTGTAACTGGTGAAGGGACTGGTATTGACATGGTTCGGATTGTTTCGCATTGACTTCACACCTTCCAAATCGAAAGTCTGCCCATCGAGGATATATTCAACTATACCATCTTCCAACATTTCAACCAGAAACTTATTGCTTCCACCACGTGCAAAACGTGCCTTCATTCCCTTTGCTTTTAACATTTCAGCAAAATAAATTCCAATCGAAAGTGCTGTCCCTCCAGCTCCTGCCTGAAAAGAAAAGCCATCACGAATAATCCCAACCTGATCACAGAACTTTGAAGTCAATTCGGCTAAAAACAATCGATCCGGACTTTTGGTAATTGCTGTGGTGCCTGAAACAATCTTTTCTGGAATTCCTACCTGCTCAAGCTGAACAACATGATCCACATAGTTCCCTTGAATATGCCAGGGCACACATGGAAACGGAACCAGGTTATCCGTTACCACAATCACTTTGTTTGCATATTGTGAATCTGCCAGAGCAAAGCCCAACAGCCCACAAGCAGCAGGACCATCCACACCGTTGGCATTGCCAAATGAGTCTGCTGATGGAGCAGCAATCACCGCAATATCGATTTCAACTTCACCATCCTGAACCGCCTGATATCTACCGCCGTGAGATCGCAACACCCCCACACCTTTCATTTTACCAGCTGTAGTAAACCTGCCAAGTTGCCCATTCATACTACCCTCTATGTGATGAATAGTGCCATCTTCCAAATGCCTTATCAAAGGCGCATGACAATCGAACGAAGCGGATGGAAACCATACCAAATCCTTAACTCCCAATGCTGCGGCAATATCAAAAATCTGAATGGCGATAAGATCCCCATTTCTAAAATGATGGTGTGTCGAAATAGTCATCCCATCTTTCAACCCCGCATCGACTAATGCTTGCTTTAATGTAGGCACAAGCTTGTTTCCATCAGCAGGAAAGTCCGCACAAGATGAAATTAGTGGCCCGAATTTTCTGCCATTGGGACGATGTTTTCCAATTCCTTTATATGGTATTTCTGATTTGCCATTAACCAGCGTGGGCACCGATCTACCTATCGCATTCACCACCATTGCATCCTTACCTTTCATAATTTGCTATTCTAATTCCTTATCGCTCCAATTTTTTTCCAGTCGACCAAGCGCAACTGCCAGATCGATTGTCCGCATTGCTCGTTTCACGACAGGCGCATCAATCATCTTTGTGCCAAGAGAAACAACCCCTAGTCCCTTTTCAGAAGCTATTTTAAAGGCCTTAACAATCTTTTTCGCGGCCTCAATTTCGACTTCATTCGGCGCAAAATTTTCTCGAATTATTGAAATCTGGCGTGGATGAATACAACCCATTCCTTCAAAACCCAAAGCCTTTGACGCCTGCACATTAGCCTTCAGAGCGATCATATCCCCCACATCACTAAATACAGAGTCAATGGCCTGAATCCTTGCCGCCTTACATGCATGAACTACCTGAACACGAGCAAAGAGCGATTCCACTCCTTCATTTGTCCTATTCACCCCCATGTCGGCGGCATAATCTTCCAAGCCAATGGCCATCGCCACAACGTTTTCCGCAGATTTAGCGATCTCAAAAGAGTTCAAAACGCCCAGCGCACTTTCAATGATTGGCATCAACCAGACAGGGCGCTGTGTACCCGTTTTATTTTGAATCAGGGCAATCCTTTCATTTACTGAATGAATTTGCGCTGCACTTTCACATTTCGGCACCAACACAAGGTTGACATTATGCGGAACCACATAGTCAAGATCCTCCAGCCCCGCAGGTATTTGATTGATCCTGACCATCCGTTCGACCCTCATAAAACTGAGGTTTCTCAGCGCATTTCTGACCAGCAAACGTGCTTCTCCTTTTTTATGAAAAGCAACCGCATCTTCTAAGTCTAAAATCACTCCCTCTGGCTTATGGATACCCGCATTGATCATCAAACTGGGTGTGTTTCCAGGGAGGTACAAGCGTGTAGTTCGAGGTTGATCAGCGACAGTATGGTATAGGTTTTCAGGCAGCATCTCCAAGAGGTATTGCTCATCAGTTGGTTTCAACTGCTTTATCGCTGCTTCTACACGCGCCGCAATTACAAATGGCAGAGCACCTTTGTCAGATACCTCAAGAACCGCGTGTTCTATTGAGAAAAAATCAAGAATGGATTTACACAGAAGCCTGATGTCTTCTCCATAAAGCGCATTGACCTTGCTCAATACCTCGATCCGGATGCCTCCAGATTGGACCAACTCTAAAGTTACCAAGCAGTCCGACCTGTCCTTTTCACCATTATTCCCAGCCGTTGCAATCATTTTGAACCCATTAAAAATTTTACGAAAACAACCATTATTATTTTGCCCATATCGGTAAAGTCATTTCTAAATCCAACCAAGGAACGATTATGAAATATAGAATCATAGTCAGAAGAAATAAAGTAATCAGATTTAGCCAAAACCCTATCTTAACCATCTGCGAAACTGAAACTCTTTCACTTGCCAGCACCACAGTATTAGGCCCCGTAGCAGCCGGCATCATAAAAGCACAGGAACATGCCACTGTGGCGGGTATCATTATCAAAAGTGGGTTAACACTCGCCGCTATGGCCGTGCTTGCTAACACGGGCAACAAAATATTAGCACTGGCTGTATTGGAATTGAATTCGGTGAAAACCAAAACAAAGGCCATTACAGTTATTAAAATGTAGAAAAAAGAGAAGCCACTAATAAATGAAAGCTGCCCTCCTAACCAATCGGCTAATCCTGTGGACACAAAACCTTCGGCCACAGCATATCCACCTCCTACGATCATTACAACACCCCAAGGCACCTGACTAGCTTCCTTCCAGGTTATTAATCGCTTATCGTCACCTGCCGGAATCAAGAATAATATAATGGCTGAAGCCATCGCAATGGTACTATCATGTATTTGACCAGAAATCCCAAATAAACCGGTCCATCCGGGAATGACCAATGATCCAAAGATTAGATCGTTTTTGAAAACCCAGGCAAAAACGGTAACCGCTGCGATATACAAAACTCTTTTTTCACCTGATCTCATTTTACCCAATGCATCCAGCTCATCCTTGATAATTGTTAGGTTTTTACTCAGGTCCCCATCTATTTTAAAGTAGTTAATAATGAACCACCAAAACACTGGAATCAATATCACAAGTATTGGAACTCCAATCTTTAGCCAAACAAAAAAATTAACTGGTGGAGCTTCGGGGAACATTTTATCGAAAATCCCCACAAAGATCATATTGGTTGGGGAGCCAATAAGCGTGGCAAGCCCTCCAATAGACGCTGAGTAGGCAATAGCAAGCATTAATGCCGGCGCAAATCTATTGCTCTTTTCAACGTCTTCATCCTTACCAATGATGGAAAGACCAATAGGCAACATCATTAAGGCTGTAGTGACATTTGCGATCCACATAGAGACCAAAGCTGTTGCTATCATCATGCTTAAAACGATTTTTTGTCGACTTGTGCCGAAGACATGAATAATTGTAAGTGCAATTCGCTTATGAAGATTTTGTGTTTCAATGGCCTTTGCCAAAAAGAAAACCGCCAAAAACATGAGTGCATAATTATGCCCATAATTGGCTGCAGTTTCTGCTGGCGATAATATATTCATAGAGGGATATAGCACCAACGGAATAAATGCAGTGACATAAACAGGAATTGCTTCGGTTATCCACCAGACGCTCATAAGCGCCACTACCGCTGCAGCTCCTTTAGCTTCTGGATTCATACCATCAGGAGTGGGGAGAAATAAGATTATTCCAAACACCGCCATTCCTGTTAAAGCACCAATTGATTTCTTAGATAGCATTTCTTTCCCGCTTAAATTCAATCAAACCTATGCAATCCAAGCATTCAAAAATGATCAATAATCGTTCAAAATCACATTTTCAAAATTTTGACATTTTTAATTTTTCAGCCTTTAGTTGATATAAAACAATGAATATTCCCAATATTTGATAACTATAAAATAAGAATCACAACAAATGATTAAATCGGAAGCCTTAATCTACTTAGTCAACTCCATGACGAAACCTGAAAAGAAAGCTTTTAGGATAGCTACCGATTCTTCTGATGGAGCCTATTACCTCCAACTCTATGACCTGATTGATTCTAACAAGGAAATAACCTCTGAGCAGCTAAAAGAAGAGTTCTCAATTAAGCTCCCAAAAGCATCATTTGACACCTCCGCCACTCATCTTTATAAGACGCTTCTGAATACCATGCTTGATCTGCGCAAAGACCAGGACAGCTACTATTCCTTATTTGACATGATCTTAAAAGCCCGGATACTTTTTGAGAAATCCTTGTATCAGGAGTGCTTTGACACACTAAAGAAAGTCAAAAAGAATGCCACCAAATATGAAAATTACTACGCCCTGCTCATCTCTTCCAGACTCGAGTTGGAGTATCAGCTTGCGTTGAATTTTCCAGGGCTGGATGAAAAAGATTTATTACACAAGCACTTTAAGGTAAGCGAGACCTTACGCATCATTCAGAAGATTCATCAACAATCAGCACTGTATGAGCTACTGAAATACCGCATGCTTCATCGAGGTAATGCTCGATCAGAGAAGCAAAAAACCGAGCTGAATGATTTGGTAGTAAGCGAGATGAGCATCGTTTCTTCATCAAACATTCAGAATTTTGAAATCAGCAAGCTGCATCAGCTTTTTCAGGCAAACTACCTGATCAGTGTTGGAGATTATAAATCTGCATTTCATTCCTTCAATGAACTCAACAACTTACACGAGGCTAATAAACATTTATGGTCTAATCCACCCATTTACTATGTGTTATCCATCGAAGGAGTACTGGATAGCTTGAGAAGTTTACGTGAGTACAAGGGAATGAGTCATTTTGTTCAGCAACTAGAGAAAATTGACACTCCCTTTCTAAGCTTCAATACCAATGTTGTTTGTTTAATCTTTCTATATGAGCTTTTTCCCTTCCTGGATCGTGGTGATTTTGGATCCTGTGAACAACTCATGAAAAAATATGATGCCAAATTGCTCAAAAAGGTTCAACTCCTAAGCCTTGCTCGCAACGCCGAACTACACCTTTATCTGGCTTTGATCTATTTTGGCTTGCGGGACTTTCAAAAAGCAAAGAAGTGTTTGAGTAAAATCATATTCACCAATAGAGATTACTCCTACCTACCCGTCTTCAGAACTATTCGGTTGGTCAACCTTATGATCCTCTATGAGTTGAAGGATACTGAGTTTATAAAGTATGAATCCCGATCTATCAAAAGAGACATCAATGCCGCTGGGAAAGAATACAAAATCGAGAAGAAAATCATCAGCTTTGTGAATAAGACTAACCTTCCGGTTTCAATAGTTAAAAGAAAGCGACTTTGGGAAAATTTAAAGAAGGATTTTGAGATCATTAATCATGATGTCTATGAGCAACAAACACTTCGACTCTTTGATTTCTCTGCCTGGATTGAGAGCAAGGTGAGAAGAATCCCTCTGGCGGAAATCTTAAACAACCGGATTTCTCAGGAACACTAAAAGTTTATCATCCGAGCTCTTTACAAATTACCCCGTCAGCAATCCTTGCTTAAATGATCCTATCCATCCAATTGGGAATTGGTTTCTCAGTCCATCTCCATTTTCCAATCTTTCGGGGGTAGCCAACCTTCGGGCTGAAATATGTACGCTCCCTGATCCATCTCGCTCATCTCTTTTACTTTGTTCGTCAGCGATATTAATGTATCGGGATAGGTCGGAGCAAGATTAACCGATTCGTTCGGATCTTCAGCGATAGCAAATAGTTCACCTTGCACCAACTTCCAGTTGTCTGAGACCAGCGCATTATTTCCAAGGTACAAATATCGATTTGGGAGTTGCTCACCCATCAAAGCTGGCCGAATATCCATACCATCCAACCCAGGAGCGGGCTTACCCCCAACGAGCGATATCGCTGTGGGTAAAAGATCTATATATGACGTTACCTGATCTACTGACCTGATATCACCTTTAAAGTGAGCAGGTTTTACAAATGAAACGCTTCTCACTCCACCTTCAAACTCTGTGTGCTTTTGCCCCCTAAGTGGCCTGTTATCTCCACCAAACCGATAGGTTCCTCCATTATCACTCATAAACCAGATGATGGTGTTCTCAAATAAGCCTTCTGCTTTTAAGTAGTCAATGATTTGTCCAAACCCCTGGCTCATAGAGCTAACCATTGCCGAGTAAGTTTGGCGCAAATCATTACCACGCCCCTGCATGCCGTAGACATCCCTTTCGCGCTCACCTGCCTGTTGGCCTCCTACCGGGTAATCTTCCCTGGGGCCTATCTCCCGATCATACCCATATCGCTCAAGTTCTTCCAGTTTGGCCTGCATGGGCGAATGAGGTGCATTGAAAGCCACATAAGCCAAAAAAGGACCTTCATCTTTCTCCTGATCCAAATAGCGAATGACATCAGCAGTGATCAAATCTGTGGAATATCCATATTCATGAACAGATTCGTAGTTTCGATGCCAGTCAACCTCTGCATCTCGCTTATGGGTGAAATAATCGATAGCGCCATTATAGTGCCCATAAAAGTAATTAAACCCCCGACTCAGGGGATGATATTTAACATTTGAATGACCCAAATGCCATTTGCCAAAGGCGGCTCTGTTCGGGTACCCAAGTTCTTCAAACCAATCAGCTATTGTTTTCTCCCTGGCAGGCAATCCATTGACGGTAGTGGGTGAGCATACGCCATAGCGCATCCCAAATCGGTTGGGGTACTTCCCTGTCATCACACCTGCTCGCGTAGGAGAACAAACAGGCGTCACATAGAACCTATCAAGGATTATACTGGAAAGAGCCATGGAATCAATGTCTGGTGTGCTGATGTCACTTCCATGAAAACTCACGTCATTCCATCCGAGATCATCGGCCACTACGATCAGGACATTTGGTCGATCCTGGGCAGCTGCCTGAAATACTACACAAGCACACAACGCAACAATAAGTATTCTCTTCATCCTAGTTTACGGTGGGTTCTACAGGCATTTCTTTTCGCCAATCTAATACTCTCTATTTTCATTATTGACTAATTTCTTCGTCCTGGCAATTCATCAGCGTACGCAATGGGTAAATGCTTACGAAGGAGCTGAACATCTTCGGTGTATTGCGGCTCGCTAATCAGGTTATTCCATTCATATGGGTCACGCTCTACATCATACAACTCCTCGGTGCCATCAGGGTAACTGATGTAGCGAAATTTTTCAGTTCGAAGACTGACAAGACCTTCCCCGAAAGTGGTTATCGCAGGATCTCGATCTTCCGTTTTATTGGCCAGAATTGGGCTCAATGATTGTCCTGCCAACTGATGCTCAGGACGCTCCAGGCCACACATGTCCACCAGAGTTGGATAAATATCCAGTAGAGAAACGGGCGTTTTCACCCGCATGGGTTTGCCTCCGGGTAATTTTATAAACATAGGTGACAAGGCTGAGGCATCCCAAAGGGTGTTTTTCTCCCAGTGATTTTTAGCACCCACATGAAAGCCATTGTCGGTGATCAAAATAAAAATAGTATTGTCCTTATGTTGGCTATGTTCAATGGCATCCATTACTCTGCCGACGTTCCAATCGGCAAAGGAAGTACACGCATAGTATCCATGTAAAAACCTTTTCCAAAGGTCAGGGTTTGATGGCCCCACTTTTTCAAAGCGACCGAATGGGTCCAGTAAGGATTTTCCATACTCAGGCACATCATCCAGGTCGTCGGACTTATAGTATGCTGGCACCTTTATGTCATCCTGAACATACTGATCAAAAAAGCGCTGGGGAGCGGTAAATGGAGTGTGCGGTCTCCACAGCCCAAGCGTGACCACAAATGGTTCGGAAGGATTCTGGTTTAAAAAATCGATGACTGCATCGGTATTCTGGATATCGGGAAACAGGCTATCTGCAAAAGACTGCACTCCCCAAAACCTGGGAAACTGGTCATTGGAAGCGCTTACCCTGTTGGCTGAGTCCGGAAACGGACCGAATCCACCCTCGTATATCGGCCGATTATCAAAATTACGTTCGATCCTCCCTTCCTCCAGAGGTTTATGGTAGATCTTGCCTCTACCAAAACTGAGGTACCCACTCCGGCGGAATAATTCCGGCAGGGTCTCAATGGATTTCAAGACCTCAGAATCATTCCAGGGATCTCCTCCATTGAGGTACACTCCTGACTGGTAGGGGGCTACTCCGGAAAACAATGCAGCCCGGGATGGTATACATACCGGGGCTGCACAGTTGGAGTTGGGGAAGTAGGTCGCTTCACTCATTAACCGATCCAAATTGGGCGTTGCAATTTCCTTAGACTCGTAAGCATATGGGCTCAGGTCGTCAAGAATCATAAACACCACGTTTGGCCGCTTCTTAAGCGCTTCCTGCTTCACCGTGCAAGAAACCGTGCTGGCGATTACTAGCATTAAGCCAAGAATCCTTCCAGATACAGTTTTCGTTTCCAACATTGTTCTTATAGTTATTTGTTATTCTTTAATTATTAAACCTGACCTGGTGGTTACGCTACCGGACTCATACATGATCAATCTATAAATATACAATCCTGCCGTTTGAGGCATGTCTGCCTGATTACGGCCATCCCAGATAATGGATGATCCAGAGGAAGTCATCTGACGGATAAGCTTTCCACTGGCATCAAAAACCTCAAGGCCTACCTCTTCCATCCCTGCAGGAAGCACAAATTTAACCTCATGAACAAACGGATTCGGATAAATGGACAATGCTACTTCCGTGTTTGAATTGCCTTCAGGCGCTACCCGCGATGATGTATTGCCGGCCAAGATGAGTCGCCACTGAGTCCAGTCTCCATCCCAACTCTGTGGTCGTACTTCCAGCGAAGCACCCACGGCATCCACCACCGGCCTAATGTATTTATCCGCCCATTCATTGTTTAGATAGAAGTACCCATCACCGGCGCTTATCATCTCCCAGCGTGTTCGGTTTCCGTTAGTGGTGGTATCTTTTTGCTCCAGGTTGTCACCGTCCACATTTCCAATAGGGCGGAAATAATGCCCGGTCTGCACATTTTGCAGGTAGCAATAGGTATTGTCATACCACTTTACCTTCCAGCGTACCCAATCATCAGTATTGCTCGATGAAACCACCTGCATATCTGCTCCGTCAGTTGCATCTTCAGGTCTTATCCTTAAGCCGGTTTCTTTATTTTCTATATAGAATTCTATAGGATCTGCATATTCCAGCGCTCCGGCATCAGGGTTGGTTCTGTTGACACCAATTTGATCCTGAGGTAACGATTCATTGGCATAACTGTAACTTATGGCTGAGCTATTGGCATCAAGGGGTATCACATAGGCATCAGACATGTCTGTCAAAGCAGAAATCCCCACTTGTCCGACAGTGGCACTCAGGGTATTGTTTGTGGTATTACTAAACTGTATGGTTCCTTGTGAAGATGATGCCAGCTGCCCAACAATGTTATTGCGCCCGGCTATTGTGACACTGCCACTATCCCACGTGGCGATATCTGCTTCAACATCATCACTAGTGTTGGAATTGTTGACCACAATATTATTCCAAAGGGTCAGGCTCACTTTATCAGCTGGAATGAAAATACCACCCCCTCGTTTATTATTTAAGGTTCTGTTATTGACAATGGTATTGTGTCTCAGAACGGCCGTCAGCTCACCATCATTGCTCACATCGTTTAGGGTTCTCAACACGATACCGCCACCATTTCCCATGGCCTCATTTTCTGAAATAGTACTGTTCTCGATCAACACAATTGCTTTTCCATTGGTATTGGTAGCCAGGTTGATACTACCACAGATTCCGCCTGCTCTCACACCGGTATCGCCAGTACTTTTATCATAACCGCCTTCATTATTGACCACAGAACTTCCGTACATCACAAATTTTCCTTCCTGCCCAATGGTAAAATTATTGTGAACACCTGCACCCACTACGCTAGATTTGTTGTCCCTAATGAGGGTGTTGCGTAGTTCAAGGACGTTGGCATTGTAGATGCCACCTCCGGTATTGCCAATGTTTTTTTCAATGACACAATCATTGACCTTTAGCCGGACCTCATTGTATATGGCGCCTCCAGGGTCGCTATGTACTGCATGACGAATGGTTAGCCCTTCGATAATAGAAAAGGGTCGGTAATTGTTTGTGCCATTACTTTCATTGGAGAAAATTGTGAACAGATTGGCTGACGGATTGTAAGAAGACGAAGCCTGAACAATGGTCTGGTCAGCACCTGCTCCTATAAGAGTTAGTCGATCCTGCCAGTCAAGCGTTTGTGTGACGGTGTAGGTACCCGCCGCAACGACTATCGTATCATTGTCCGATATTTTGGTAAAGGCTTTCTCCAGGGTTTTGAAAGGCGCTCCGGCACTCTTGCCGTTATTAGCATCCGAGCCTGTGGCGTCATTTACATACCATGCATTCTCTGTACCATACCGATCAAGGTACTCTCCGGGATCGCCCTGTTGAGTCATCCATGCATCAAGTTCATCCTCCAGATCTGTCCGTATGCTCGCATATGCCGGGTTATCAGCCAGGTTATTGAGTTCGAATGGATCATTTGCCAAATCGTACAATTCAAACTCCGGGCGGTACTTATATCGGTTGAGCAAAAACTCATCATCATCATCCAGAATAGCGGCTTCTTCCCACTCATTAAAATAAAGGTTGTTCTGCATATTGTCTGAATAATACTCTGTCTCGTGAGACAAATTCCAGATTAGCTTATAATCCTCATCCCGAACGGCACGTATCGGGTAAGGGGCACCCTGGCTAATATTGGAATGCAAGCTAAAAACATGATCTCTATGGGTAGTTTCAGTCCCCTTCAGTACATCCCAAAAACTTTGTCCATCTATCCAGGTAGACGGGGTTCCGCCAGCCATTTCTACCAAAGTCGGTATAATGTCCACATATTGTAACATGGCATCTGATGTGGTATTCTCCGCTATCACCCCTGGCAGGCTAGCGATCACTGCGGACTTGGTGCCACGATCCCATAGCGAATATTTCTGACCTGGGAAGGCGCTTCCCTGCTCTCCGAGAAAAAGTATCAGTGTGTTATCCCTTTGATTGGCATCTTCAAGTGCATCCAGAATGTCTCCAATCTGTTGATCGAGGTAGTCAATCTCTGCTAAATAATTTCGATAGCGGATTCGGGTTTCCTCTGTATCAATCCAATTATCCGGTAAGGTGAGGGTGTTGGCATTGAATTTAGACCGATCCCCGACCGTCCAAGGGGTATGCGGAAGTGTGCTGGCAACCACCAGACAGAAAGGTTCTGTTTTATGATAATCCATGTAAGACGTTATGCCAGCTACATCGTATGTCGCCTCTGTACCTGCGGTTTGCTTCGTAAAGCCATCGACTATATCAAAGCGAAAGCTATCCAGTGGATGAATGTGTTCCTTGCCGGTCAGTCCCACTTTGTAGCCTTCAGCTCCAAGGTAGTCTTTCATTACCGGGATGTTAGCCTTAATTGCACCTTCTTCCCCGTTCTTATCAGATCCGTTTCTTACCGGATACAGCCCAGTAAAAAGCTCTGATCTGGTAGGCGTACAAATTGGTGTAGCTGTGAATGCCTGAGTAAAACGCATCCCATTATCCGAAAGTGATTGCAAGTTGGGCATGGAGATATTAGTCCCTCCATACATCGGGAGATCGTCTGTGGTGAGATCGTCGGCCAGAATAATGAGCACATTCGGTTTCCCCTTTCTGCCAAATTGCATAACCGTTCTGATGGCTTCCGGGCCCAAAGCTTTATCAAATAGCGCAACCTCATCCATTCTACCCTTAAAAACGCGGTTATTGAACGAGCTATTTTTATGGCTCCCCAAACGAATGGCGCCATCGCCTGTACCCAAATCAACATTGGTTAGTGTGACGTCCTTTTCACCGTTAATGTAAATATCTATGCTGTTGGTACTCGAGTGGATCACCATCGCAGCATGAAACCACTCCCCAACTTCAACTTTTTCAGTACCATAATCATCGGAAGTCACCCTTAGGACTCTTGATTCATGAACAGAGAGGTACACATTGGCTGTGCCTGTGCCATGGTGTTGATGAAATAGAATTCGTGTAGGGTCGATCTCTCCATTGCCGTCAGTGGTTACATCCAGTTTATACCAGCCCATGAAGGTGTAGTCTCCTGCGTCGGGCTCAAATAAGTTGGCCTGTGTTTCCAGCCAATTGGAAGTGTTTCCATCAAATTTTACCCCATTTCCAATCTTGCCATCTACAATTGTAAAGGAAGATCCAGTGTTGGGTGTGAGTGCTCCATTGGCATTTCCGGAAACGTCGTAGAAACCATTGTTTTCGAAATCATAATAGAATACAAGTGAATCACCACTGGCATGTACATCCGTCCAGGCAAGAGTGATCCCAATCAGCAGTATGATTAGCTTTTTCATAGTAGTTAGGTTGTTAATTGTGAGAAAAAAGGGCGGTGATCATCAACCCGCACCTTGCTTCTATCCAAGGTGCGGGTTGAGTATTAAATTACTGTTTGATTATTCTGCGAGTGAATGTTTGCAGCTCACCGTCAGCATAAACCTGAAGCTTACAGATATAAACCCCTCTCTCCAATGTCAAACCATCCTGCTTGTCTCCATTCCACTGAATGGTGTGTTTACCAGCGCCTAATTCCTTTTGCTGTCGTTTCAAAATGCGGCCATCCAGACTGAAAAACTCCATCACTATTTCTGATCTCGAGGGAATATTCAATACGAACTGAGTCTCAAATTTGAATGGGTTTGGATAAGCCTCAAATTCGATTTCCGGGATCTGTCTATCCGGTTCGATTGAGGATCTTGCCCCAGCGGATGTTGCGGGGATAAACTTCCAGCGAGTCCAATCGCCATCCCAGGTATCCGGGCGGATTTCAAGCTTAGAATTTACAGCATCAGCAACCGGTCGGAAATATTTGTCAGCCCATTCATTGCGCAAAAAGAAGTAACCATCGTTGGAGTGTATTTTGTGCCACCTGGTACGGTTTCCGTCATAGGTCGTATCCTTTTGCTCAAGTAGCGATCCATTTACTGAATCCGTAGGACGGAAATAGTGCCCGGTCTGAACATTACGGAGATAAAAAGAGCCGTTGTTATAGGGCACGATGGTCCAGCGCACCCAATCACTGGTAGTGGTACCCGATACCACGATCATATCTGCACCGTCAGAGGAGGTTTCTGGTCTGATTCTTAATCCCGTCTGCTTATTCTCAATATAGAACTCGGTGCCTGGAGCATAGGGTACATCCTGAAATTCACCTCTGGTACCTAATACATCGATCACATTGCTGAGCTCATCACTTCTATCCACAGGATCTACAGCCACAAACCGTGAACTCTTCCGCTCGGCCGTAATACGCTGCCTATAGTACATCCATGCGTCACCCAGCCCATCCTCTACTATAGTAGGAACGCCTGGTGAAAAGACATCCTTACTCTCATTATTTGAAAGTATGGGGTTGCCTGAGTATTTGGTAAATGTACCGTCGGGGTTATTGCTATATGCGTATCCGGTCGCATAAGTATACTGACCAAATGGTCCCCCTGTGTAAAATATAAAGTACTTATCCCCATAGCGTTGGACACAAGAACCCTCTGCTGTCAGGTATCCATTATCCTCCCAGGTGCCACTCTGAGGATGTATGATCTCTTTCGCGGTATATGAGCCATCTTTGGTATAAGGATTTGACATTTTCTGTACCCACAAACCTTTTTGATTGTCCCGTCCATCTTTGTAATACAACCAGAGTGTACCATCGATATCTTTGAACAAATAAGGATCTATGGCCTGCTTGCCGGTAACGAGAAGACCCAAATCTGTGTAACTACCATTGACACTATCTGTATCTGCTTTGGCTACACCTACGGACCTCACGTTGCTGACACTATCCTGGTTACGGGTATAATAGAGGTAAATATCTCCTGCATCTATGTCTTCGAACAGATAACCTTGCCAATATTGGCGGTTTGCGGGAGCTTGGAAAATGGAATCAGTTTCCGTCCAATTTACCATGTCGTCAGAATGCCTTAACACATAATATCCGCCTCCTGACCATGTGCCATATGGCTGGATCATCCAGTATTTTTGTTTGATGTAACTAACATCGATATCCCTGGTGTCGGTGACAATTGGGTTTTGAAATACTGTAGGGTCAGTATTAGGATCCAATTCTTCTTGCACTCCATGTGTGATGATACTGATGATCTCCTCTTGAGAAAGTACCTGACTTGTCAATAGGAAATCATCTAAACGTCCATCAAGAGGGAGGTTACCCACTTTGTTGGCTGCAATGGTAATCTTACCGTAATTTACTTCAGTCACCGCCGCTCCAGAATCCAGCAGGACACCATTGACATACAGATAGCGCTTGTCGTTGGAAACATCATTGGTCACCGCAAAGTGAAACCAGAGGTTTTTTTCAATTGGTTCAGTACCGGAAATTCGATCATCAGCGGCAAAACTACTGGGGTAGTCACCATCCCGCAGCACCTCGGCGTGGGTCCTCCCCGGATCTGGACCTACATCAGTTTGATGCATAATGACCTGATTTAAATTATTGACACTTGGAAGCGAATTAAGCCGCACCCAGACAGCAAGTGTAAAGTCCTGGTGTGCAGAAAATACCGAATCATCATCGGAGATCAACTGTAGATTACTAGCTGAAAGTGCCTTCCCATAAACACCTGCGGCATATGCGGCCGTGCCGGAGCCCACACTTAAATCCAGGGAGTTGTCTGATTGGTCATTGATATTGTTTTCAAAGGGCAGGAAGGCAATGACTTTGGTGTCATCCAGAACCTGCGCCCTGGCCGGGAGCAATCCTATTAGTATAATAATAGCGATTGTAAGTAGAGATTTTAACATAGGTCGAATAGTTTTAGATTAAATCATGACCCTAAATTTCTCCATAGTCCCTCTGGATGAATGTCAATTTTGCATTAAAAAATGTAATTATTGTATAATTGATAGTTTTAATAAGCCATAGAAGACCTCTATTGCCATTTTTCAAAAAAAGACCAAAAATCAAACTTCTGAAGCTGTAGTTGTTTCACTGATAAACTCTTTGGGAGTCTTTTTGAACTGCTCATGGAAGCATTTAGTGAAATAAGAAGGTGAACTGAACCCTGATAAATAGCCTACCTCTGAAATGTTGTGATTACCGGTTTGCAGGAGCTGAGCTGCATATTTCAATCTTATCAGGCGAATAAATTCGTTAGGAGATATACCGGCAATTCCTTTTAGCTTTTTATGTAAACCAGATCTACTTATTCCCACATCATAGCTGAGGGTTTCCGTAGAGTACTTATTGTTGGAGATATTCTCATGAATCAAATCCACAATCCTGTTGACAAACTCTTCATCCTTGGAAGTATAAGTGATCGATGAAGCATCCTGTAGAGGCTGCGAAGAAAATTTTAATTTCAACTGCATGCGTGACTTCAGGAAGTTGATAAGCGTTTGGTGAATGTGATTGAACTTGAAAGGTTTGGTGAAATAAGAATCAGCCCCCACCTTCAGAGCCTCAGTTTTGGCGTCAGCGTCTGACTTGGCTGTAAGGATCACCACTGGAATCTGGCTAAAACTAATATCATTGCGTATGGCTCTGCACAATTCAATACCGTCCATTTGAGGCATCATTACGTCAGTAAGTACTATATCAATGTCCTCCTCCGCCAAAATTCTCAGCGCTTCACGCCCATTTGAAGCCGGATAAACGATGAATCCATTTTCGCGGAAAGAATTTGTAAGGAAACGGGATAACTCTCTATCATCTTCCGCTATGAGTAGGCTTGGTGCCTGATTATCATCAGGATTAGCTATCAAATGAGGCTCCTCAGCTTCTCCTTCTCCAGAGATCATCGGCAGCCTTACCCGAAATATCGTTTCCTTCATTTCTTTACTGGAAACGGACAGTGTGCCTTCGTGCATTTCCACCAGGGATCTAGCCAGTGATAGCCCTATCCCTGTTCCGCCCAGGTTATTATACTGGTAATCTCCTGATTGTACTTTGAAGAAACGTTCAAATATATGGTTCAGATCTTTTTGCGGAATGCCAATGCCGTCATCTTTTACCGTGACATTGAAATATTGACTTTCCTCCTCCAATTGTACACCTATAGAGACCCGGCTCCTGGCGAATTTTAATGCATTGCTAATGAGGTTGCTCAGAATTTTGTTAAAAGCCTCCACATCCACCATCACTTCCTGATGGCTGGCATCTGTAGAAAATGAAATCTTAACGTTGTTTTGCTGGGCCCCTCCGGCAAACCGTTCGTAAATCACCCGCACCAAATTGATCAAATCTACACGCTCGGGTCTCAACTTATACCCCTCACTCTCTACTCGTCTAAAGTCCAGCAACTGATTGATCAATGCCAAAAGCCGGTCCGAATTTTTGGCCATCACGCTTAATTCAAGCAGTGTGTCCGAGTCTGTGTTTTTGGACTCCAGCAGCTTCTCAAGTGGGGCTATGATCAGGGACAATGGGGTACGAATTTCATGAGCCATCTCCGTGAAAAACTCTATTTTTCGTTTGTAAAACAGCTCCTCCTCGTTGCGTTTCATCTTCTCCAGCTTGAGTTGATTTTTCCGCTCTATCCGCATCACAGTCCTTCGACGAAGGAAAACAATGGTGACAATGATAACCACAACGTAGCCTATATAGGCATAAGTAGTCTGATAGAAAGGGGGCAGGACAGTAAGTTTCAGACTGTCATATTTCATATTGCGGGAGTCTCCCGAATGGTAAGCGCGCACTTTAAATGTATACTCTCCGGGGCTTAGGTTGGTATAGGTGGCTCTTCGAATGGCCCCAACCTCGTTCCATTCTTTTTCGAACCCTTCCATTTTATAGGCATATTGAATCGATTTTGGTGCCACAAAATCCAATCCCGCATAGCTCAGACTCACCACCGTCTGATCATGCGTCAGGGTAATTTCATCAGTGTAGTTGATAGCCTTTGAGAGTATCCCCCCATCGGGGTTGATATTGATCTCACGATTGAACAACTCAACCTTCGTGAGATGAAGGGAGTAGTCAGATTGCTCGTAATATTTCAATACTGTATCAGGATGAAAAACGTTGAACCCATTGGTTCCTCCAAAATAAAACCTCCCCGAACTGTCTTCGTAAAATGCACCGTAATTGAACTGTCTCCCCTGGATGTGTCCCCAATCTGAAAAAGAAATTTTCTGACCTGAATCGGGGCTGAGGCAGTGAATTCCCTGATTGGTGGACATCCACAGATTACCATGCCCATCCTCCAACATTCCGTAAACGGTGTGATATGGCAACTCTCCTGTGGTATCATAAGGAACAATTGAATCGCCCTGAATGAGGTAGAGACCGAAACCATCTGTGCCCGCCCAAATCCGATCCTTGCTATCTCTAAAGAGTGAGATAAAGCGTATTCCCTGATTGAACTTTTTCCATTGACCCGTATTGGAGTCTTTAGAAAACATCCCAAAACCATAAGTGGCCACCCAGAGGTTTCCGCGCTGATCTTCCAGGATATCATAGATCACACTTTCGTGAAAAATAGATGAATCTACCTCCTGGATCATGTCGCTTCCACTCTGAAGCCTGTTCAGCCCTGATGTGGTACCGATCCAAAGATCTCCAGCCCTGTCTTCGTAGATTTTATAGATGTTGTTTGAGCTGAGAGCACCATGCACGCCACGCTTGTTAAGATACTTGCGTACTTCGCCATTTTTAAGGTTCATCACATTGAGTCCTCCGGTAAAAGTACCCACGTAGAGATGGTTACCCTTTTTATGAAGAGCGTGAATATTGTGATAGCTTAATTTCTCCTGATCTTTAGTGAAAGGGTAGTGATAAAAAGAATTGCTATTCGCATCCAACAAGTTAAGCCCCCCATCTTCGGTGCCAATCCACATGCCTTTCTCATCCTCCCAAAACGAGCTCACCGCTTTACCATTTAATGAATTGTCCTGGCCCGAAGGATAGTAAAACTCAAATCTTCCCTGATGCAAGTTGACATGATTGACTCCTCCAAAATAAGTCCCTGCCCATATGTCTTTGGATTTATCCACGTAAATACTCCAAACAGCATTATCACTGAGGCTATAAGGATCATTAGATGACCGGTTTGACTCGAAAATACCTGTTTGGAGATTCAGAATATCAAGGCCCTTCTCTGTGCCTATTAAAAGTTCTCCAGCCTTCCGTTGGGCTATGGACCTAACGATATCATCACTAATTGAATTCTGATTTTCAATCGCTTTGAAGCTAAAGAACTTTTCTGAGAATTGGTTGAAATACTGCAACCCTCCAGATAAGGTGCCTATCCACACCACACCTTCCTGGCTGGTAAAGAGCGAAAGGATAAAATTGGTATTCAGTCCTTCGGTGCCATTCTCAAGAAAGACACGAAACTGTGCTCGATCCTGATCAAACTGATATAAACCATCTCCAAAAGTACCCACCCAAAGTGTTCCATCAGGGCTTTCGGTGATTGCGCGTATGTTAACACCCTCAAGTAAGTGATGGGTAATGCTAATCTTTGTATCACGCTCTTCTACCCCTACTACTCCATCATCATTTGTACAAATCCAGATCATTCCGGACCGATCCTGATACATGTCTCGAACGCCACTTGTCAACTCGGGAATGACACGTCGAAACTGCTCGGTTTTGATATTGAACAGATACACGCCATTTTCAGTACCTATCAGCAAGTGACCATTCGGCAATGGCTGGATACGTCTGATAAAACCATCCCCTAGTGCCGTAGAATCATTTTTTTGCTGTGCAAAGGTTTTGAACTCATACCCATCAAATCGGTTAAGTCCACTACGGGTACCAAACCACATAAAGCCCTGGTGATCCTGAGTAATCGTCCACACGGTATTGGAGCATAAACCATCAGCAACAGAATAATGATCAAATAATAGCTGCTGACTACTGGCACAGTAGCACCACAAGAGGAAAATTGACCGAACACAAGTGCTTACAAAATTCAAATTAAAGGGTTAACGTGTTTTAAAATATACATCAGATAATTGTCCTTTGAAAAAACCATCACCCGAATACTGAGCAATTTGCCTGCGAAAATCATATCCAATACTCATAGGGTCGTCTGGAGGTATGGGCAATGGTTCACCAATATTTGTTCTGGCAACTATTTGACCATCAACATGTAAGAGCATTTCTCCGGTATCTGTCAGCTCCGCTTTTAGCTTTGCGCCTGCTTCAATTTTTTGGTCCGACGATATGCTTACCAGCTTCCCGTATTTAGTCGTTGCAAACTTAGCTTTACCCTCTTCCAGAAAGAGCACAAGTCCAAAGACTTCCTCACCATGGCATATTATTACCCCGTCTTGCTTGTATTGATCCACCGTAGCTCCCATTTCCACGTGTTTCATGGTGACATCTGGAATGTACAGATGGAGGAGTTTCAGGAAGTTCTGATCTCCATTGAATCCAAAGACCCCTTCAGAAGGTTGGCTTACACCATAGTTGAGAAAAGGCACTTGTTGGTCGTTCACTGTTACAAATACTGGGTTTTGGTCAGGGTCTGGCAGCTTAGGAAAAGAGGTACGCGATAGTGTGTGAGGCACTTCCTTTAATTGAAACCCACTTCTCCATCTTTTGAGTTCATTCAGTAGCGAATCTTTAAGTTGAGGAAGTTCATCAGATAAATCCACTTTTTCAGAGATGTCAGTGCTGAGATTGTAAAGACTGATTTCCTGACTGGTGAAATTCTGGATGAGCTTATAGTCACCCCAGCGGATGGCACCACTACTAAACCCACCTAAAAAGTGCGGAGCATTGAGTGGGTAGTGCCAGAACAAGGGTCTGCTAACCAGCTCCTCTGAAGGCTTACCTTCAGCCAATAAGCTCAGCAATGAGAACCCATCTTCTGTTTGGTCCTGGGCGATATCCAAAATTTCTCTAAATGTGGAATAAAAGTCCATGTTGACCGTGGGGATGTTCACTGTAGCAGATTCTTTCAATAAAGCCTCGCCATAAATGATCATTGGCACGCGAATGCCCCCCTCATATAGAGTACTTTTCCCTGCGCGCAAAGGTGCATTTGATGTTACGTTGGTCTCCCCCCCATTGTCCGAGGTGAAAACGATGATCGTATTTTCCAAAATTCCCTGCTTTTTCAGTTCATCCAGCATCATCCCCACCCCATGGTCAATTCGCTCAAGCTGAGCAGCCAGGTGGACATTGTTTTGTGAAGACTCAGGAGAAAGACCTGCTCCGTCCTTTTGTGAATACTTCTGCACAAGGCTATCCGGACCATTCAAATTGGTATGCACGGAGTAATGGCTTTGATACAAAAAGAAAGGCTTATCCTTATTTCTTCTGATAAATTCCACAGCTTCGAGGTTCTGGCGGTCAGTCAGGAACTCAACCGGAAAAATCTTTTGCTCCACTTCCGTATTGAAATGGTAAGGAAAGAAGTAGCTACCACCAGAAATTCCGCGTTGTTCATTGAGAATCACCTCATCGAAACCATGATTTTGAGGAGGTGACTCCTTAGCTCCATTCTTCTCATAGCCAGACAGGTGCCATTTACCAATCATTCCGGTTTTATAACCTACCTGCTTGAATAATTCAGCCACTGTGGTCAGGTCTTCATTCAGATGCTCATCCCCATGTGGTCTGAGGTAATCTGTGATCCCCATTCTCACAGGATGCTGTCCTGTCAACAAAGCAGCCCTATAGGGAGAGCAAACCGGTGCCGGAGCATATGCATTGGTAAATTTCACCCCCATTGCGGCAAGAGAATCCACGAAAGGTGTTTCATTAAAACTGTTCCCGTAGGCTCCAAGCTCCGAATACCCCAAATCATCTGCCAGGATAAAAATCACATTGGGCTGTCTCACAGCCTTTTCAGTCCCGGTCTCTACACTGCTGCATCCGATAATGGCTACGCAAAGGAAGATTATATAAAAGAATCTAGTCATCATACTTGGTCGGGTTTAGAATTGATACAAGGCATAATCAAATGTGGCATCTTCAGAAGCCTGAAGCTCCACTGAGATCACATTGGTTCCTTCGTGCAAGAGGTGTTTATAATCACTAATATTCCAATCGTCATAATGACGCTTCGTGCGAAAGTTTTTGGTCACCACTTTCTGCCCATTCAAGTACAGTACCACATCACCCACGGCATAGACTTTCATTGCCAGCCCATTCGTCAGCTTTTCTACCTCGAAACTAACACTTGTCCAAACTGGTGCGTCCTTCATCACCTCAATTGGCCCTTCAATACACTGAAAGCCATCCAGCGCCTGATCACCATACCATGAGTCCTTCGGCATACTTCTGGACACCCATTTTCTGGCTGGTGCCAACTCAGAATCATTCACCAGAAACTGTGCAGGCTCATAATTGAGATACAAAGGAGAGTGAATTACTCTGGCGTATTCGACAGGAATCTTCACTATTTCGCGATCGTAGGTTGTGATACCGTTCACTTCAGCCTCCACATCGGAAGTCTGGGTATAGATGGCAGCCGCCAACCCCCTGGACCGCTCTGCATAGACGTTGAAGATTAGTCGTGAATAGTTATTGAGTAATTCTTCCTGTGTCCTGTACGTTCGATACCCCCAATTTTTTCTTTGGGTGTCCCACAGGTGTCCTTCAATAGGATAGCCCAGTCCACCAAACTCACCCAAAACGATGGCTCTGTTTTTATTTTGTACGGAAGGCTCTATGCCTGGCCCGGGATATTGATGTGCGTCATTCATGTGCCCCACACCCCGGTCTGTCCAGCCAGATGTTCCGTCCACTATACGGCTTGGATCATAGGCCATGGTCCAGTTGACAACCTCCTCGGTTTCAAATTGTCCCCAGCCTTCATTAAAGGGAACCCAAACCACGACGGACGGAAAAAACTTCTTGCTATCAATAATGGATTTCCATTCTTTTTTAAACTGATCTGCTGAGGCTTTTGGTCGATCCCAATCCGCTAAAGCATCATGAGCTACATGCTGCTCAGGGTGATGAATGGACAAAAATCCCGATGGCATGTCCTGCCATACCAGTAGGCCCAGTGTGTCGGCGTGGTAATAAAAACGATCGGGTTCCACTTTGATGTGCTTCCGTATCATGTTGAAGCCCATTTCCTTCAACATGACCATGTCATACTTCATTGCCTCGTCAGTAGGTGGAGTGAGTAGTCCATCGGGCCACCAGCCCTGATCCAGCACTCCCCAGTGAAAAAGCTCTTTGTTGTTCAGATAAAGCTTAACAAATCCATTTTCGTCAGTCTCCGTAGAAATCTTTCGCATAGCGAAATAGGATGAAAAATCATCAACCACCTTGTCTGCACGTTTTAACTGTACGCTTACATCATAAAGGTTTGGAAATGACGGGGACCACTCCTTCACATCTTCCAGGTCAAGGCTCACCAGCTGCTGATATCTGACGGTTTTGGACATTACCAGCTCCCCTTTAAATGATACATTAAGTGTTATCATTTCATCCCCTTTTGGGTTAACCAATTCACTCGAAAAGGAAATTCGGTTTTGATCTATGACTGGTATAGGAATGAAGGCGTCAATATAAGTCCGCTCTACCGGCTCCATCCACACCGTCTGCCAAATACCTGATACTGCGGTGTACCAAAATCCTCGCGGATCGAGTGTTTGCTTACCTCTGGGCTGAATATCCATATCCGTGGGGTCCCATACCCTCAGCACTATTTCCTGCGTCCCTGGTTTGAGGTCATTAGTGATGTTAAAGTGGAATGGATCAGAACCTCCTCTGTGCGTACCCTGAGATTTACCATTTATGAAAACCTCGCCCTCCCAGTCCACTGCACCGAAATGTAAAACCACATCTTTGTCCTTCCAATTAGCCGGGATATTGATGTTGGTTCGGTACCATAGCTCATCCTCGGGTTTGAGCTCCTTCTTTACTCCGGACAGGCTGGACTCGACACAGAAAGGCACCAGTATCTGACCATCGAAAGTTTTTGGAGCCAACTGACCTTTAGGTTTAATGGCATAGTCCCAAAGGCCGTTTAAATTTTTCCATTCTTTTCTGACTAGTTGTGGACGTGGGTACTCAGGCCAGGCATTGTCAGGTGATACGGTCTCAGTCCACCTGGTATCCATCTGGCTTTGAGCCCTTGACCACTGCGCGGTATTTTCCAGAGGCATACAAATCAGCGCAACCAAACAACACAGGCCGAGCACTCTGTTAATTATATTTTTACTCATGTTATGGCACTTAAAATTGAGGTAATTCTTTCCCTGCAACTGTTCTATTGATTAGGTGTACCAGTTGCTTGTCGGTTTAAAAAAAGGGTAGTTCGTCTGTATTCCAGACGAACTACTCTATTTAGTACCCTTCGTTTTGCTCCAGATTTTTATTGGCGTTGATCTCGGTTTGAGGGAACGGGTAGAGCGTGTGATAGTTTTGGGCATTTTTCCCTCTACTCTTAGCTCGCTCTACAAATTTGCCATGCCGGATTAGATCACTTCTGCGCTTAGATTCTGAATAGAACTCCCACCCGCGTTCTGCCAGGATATGATCACGGAGTGTTTCTTTATTAAAGTCACCTGTAGACAGCGGAGTAACCTCTGCTCTCTCTCGCACCTCATTGATCAAATCGATGGCCTCTGTCACTGGCCCTTGCAATTCATTGATTGCCTCAGCCCGGCTTAGCAATATGTCTGCATATCTGATGATAGGCACGTCGTTGTCCTGAAGAGCCCCGATCCTGGCTACATCATAGTATTTCAAACTACGAGAATCGTCATTTCCGAGTAACTGAACTGTTGCTCCATCCTTTTCATATTCTGTAAGGATCATTTCGCGTCGTACGTCGTTAGGGTCAAACGAATTGACAAAAGCATCATAATATTTGAACTGAGCGGCGAAATTCGGGCCAGTTTCAGGGTAGCCGGGAGGAAGTGAAAGTGCCATCCATGTATTCCCTTCTGACACTCCATCTCTAATTTGAGGATATACCAGGATAAACTCGGAGTTGGTTTCATTATCCACAGAAAAGATTTGCTTGTAGTCGTCTTCCAATTGGTAGAGGCCCAAGTCCATTACATCCTGCGCAGCATCCGCACATTTTTGCCATTGTTTTGTATTCAGATAGTGCTTGGTCAAAAGTGCAAGCGCGCCGCCTTTGTTGATTCGATACTGATCCGTCTGCTCCTTAGGAAGGTCCGCCGCTGCATCGATGAGCTCTCTTTCAATGAACTCATTAATCTCTGCCATAGGTGAATTGGATGGATAGAGTTCAGGCGTAGAGCTGATGATCAGTGGCACCTCCCCATACCATTTTGATAAGAGGTAGTACTGATACGCCCGAATAAACCGGGCTTCAGCCATTCGCACTGCTTTATCTGAATTTTTGAATTCAACTTTGTCAACATTATCAAAAAATTGATTCACATCAGTGACAGCATCCCAGAGTTGATCATAAACATCCGTAATCCAGGTGTGTTCCGAATCGAAAGTAAAATTCTGAAGCGTGGTTGCATGCCGCTCCTGGCCGCCACCTTGTTCCCAAAAGATATCGGTGGTTCCCTCCTCCATATAGTGTTGGCGAACCAATGGAAACATGTGCACCTGCATTTCTCCATATGCGGAGATAAGTACTGCCTCGAGTCCAACTTCCGTTTCTAATACATTGGAAGGCACGAGCTGGTCATGTGGTTGTTCTACTAGCGCATCTTCGCATGCTGTGAACCCCAAAGCCAGAGTGGTCAGAAAGATATTGAATATATATTTTTTCATTTGATTAGCGTTTAGGTTTAGAATCTGATGCTACAGCCTACAGTATAAGTTTTTGCATTTGGATAGGAATTGTAATCTGCTCGTGCAGAGTTAGCTGCATTATCCAAAGAGTTAGTTTCCGGGTCAAATCCAAGATAATTGGTAAACAACAGTAGGTTGCTACCCTGCAGGTAGATGTTTGCCGACTGTATGAAGCCGATTTTGGATGTGTTCAAATCGTAACCCAGACGCACATTTCTAAGTCTGAAGAAGGATGCATCCTCTATGGAAAGCGAATTAACCGTGCTTCCTCCATAGGCATTCGGGTTTACTCCGGATGGCCATTGATTAGAGGGGTTTTCAGGTGTCCATCTGTTCAGTAGGGGCTCAGCAAGTCGGTTTCTTCTGATCTCGATGGGATATAGTGAATTCAGCAAATTCTGATTTAACAGCTCCTGTCCGAAATCTCCTGCGAAGAAAATATCAAGACTTAATCGCTTGTACTTCAGGGAGTTTCTAAGACCCAATGAAAAATCCGGGAACGGACTTCCCAAAACTGTTTTATCCTCATCTGTGATCGCTCCATCGGGCACTCCCTCTGGGCCACTTATATCTCTAAACTTAGGATATCCGGGCTGGGCTCCGGGCTGAGCCGAATTAGCTATATCATCTCCCTCTTGCCAAATACCGTCTACAACGTGCCCATAGTAACTATTGAGCGGAGCACCTACCTGCACTACTGTGATGTCCTGAGTAAAGGGAAGATTGCCCTGAAAAATACGATCACGCTCTCCTATGGAGGTTACTTCATTTCGTATGGAGGTGAAGGTGACCGCCGTTGACCATGTAAAACTTCCTTTGTCAATATTGTAAGTTTCCACCATGAGTTCTACTCCTTGATTTTTCACCGAGCCTACATTAGACAGTATGGATCCAAATCCGGAGGACTTTGGCAATGGTAAATCCAACAATAGATCTGAAGTGTTCTTCAGGAAGTAATCAGCCACTACATTCACTCGACCATTCCCTAATTCCATGTCAAACCCGAAATTGGTCTGTGCAGTGGTCTCCCATCTCAGATCCGGATTGGGAATACGTGTGGCCGATAGTCCCTGCTGGAGCGCTCCACCAATGATGGCCAGCCCGCCGGATCCCAGTGTGGCCAGCGACGCGTAGTTTCCAATGCTCTGGTTACCTGTCTTACCCCAGCTCGCTCGCAACTTCAAGTTTGATACGATTTCCACTGATTGCATAAATGCCTCATCCGACATTCTCCACGAGAATGCCATACTTGGGAAGTATCCAAACTTGTTGTTCTCTCCGAATCTGGATGAGCCGTCTGCACGAATGGATGCCGTGAGCAGATATTTGCCGTTAAGGACATAATTCACCCTTGCCAGGTATGACATCAGTGTGTTTGAGTTATTGTAGCTATTCAGGTTATCTCTTTCTGTGCTTCCCAATCCGAAGTTGTTAGTCAATAATACATCTGAAGAAAAACCATCAATGTTTCCAGAGAAGCCACGATTGGAGAAATCCTGATAGGAATATCCAGCCACGGCATTGATGCTATGTCCCCCTTTTTCAGTCTTGTAGCTCAGCGTTCCTTCTATCAGTTTACTTAGCTTTTCGCCGGTCAGAATAGAGCCAATTCCGCTACCATTTACCAGTCCTGCCTTAGTGGTAGACTGTACATAAGTATCTTTTCGAGAGTTTAACCGATCAACACCCATGTTCAGCTTTGCTGTGAGTCCTTCGATAATACTGTATTCAGCAAAAGCATTTCCCAAAATCCTGGTAGTCTCATCTTCTGAGAAGATATTCCCGATGATCAGGGGGTTATCAAGGTCCACTCCAAAATCCTGATATGGTGAACCATCGGCATTATATTTAGGCAGTGTTGGGTCTATTTCCAGTGCGGTATTCATGATTCCCGCTCCAGCATTAAATCCTGTCCCAAAAGGCACATTATCATTTTTAGTGTAGCTATTGGTCAGGTTGACGCCATACGTGAATTTGTCACTGGCATTGAATGTAGCATTTAATCGGGCGGTAATTCGATTCATCCCTGAGGACATGACAATACCTTCCTGATCGAAATAATTAATCGAAGAATAAAATTTATTCTTCCCGTTTCCGCCTGATACCGATAGGTTATGATTTTGCACATAGCCCGTCTGCGTGATTTCATCCAACCATGGATCTGAATCTACAATTGATCCCATATCATAAATCGGGGCATTGCCACCTGCCTCTGATATTCCATTGATAGTCTGAGCAAATTCCGTAGCACTGAGTACGTTTATTGGACGAGCCATTTTCTGTATACTTCCGGCATAGTCATAGCTCACCTGAGTGCCCGATCCAGATCCCTGTTTAGTGGTAACCAATATTACTCCATTGGCACCACGAGAACCGTAAATTGCGGTAGCCGAAGCATCTTTAAGTACTTCGATAGATGCGATATCATTGGGGTTAATCAGACTAAGCGGGTTTCTGGGGTTACGATTATCCGTAACGCCACTACCAGTCCCGGAAATTGGAGGTGTATTGTCAATGGGCATACCATCTATTACAAAGAGTGGATCATTACCCCCCGTAATACTATTGGCGCCACGGATCCTAATATTGACAGAACCGCCTGGCTCCGCACTGTTTTGATTGATTTGAACACCAGAAACTCGACCGGTCATCATCTGATCGACACTCGGCATGGAGCCCATGCTGATCTTATTTGGATCTACAGAGCTCACAGAGCCGGTTAGATCGCTTTTCTTAACAGAACCATATCCGATTACGACGATCTCATCGAGTTCGGATACTTCCGGATCCAATGCAACATTGATGATAGACCGATTGCCTACCTCCTGCTCTTTCGTAGCAAACCCTACAAAAGAAAAAGAAATAACATCGTTGGGACCTACCGACAATTTATAGTTACCATCCACATCAGTGATAGTCCCGTTGGTCGTGCCTTTTACCAACACAGTTACCCCGGGAAGTGCTTCTCCTCCTATGTCCACCACCTGGCCAGAAACCGGACGGTCCTGACCAAACACGTTTAAAGGAAGAGCCATGACGAGCACTAGCATCATGGATAATGCTTGCGCTTTGATTTGCAGAGTTAAAAATTTATTCATTTTCATTTATTTAAGGTTGGCATTTATTGACTGTGTGTAGAACCAATACCATAATTCTAATCACAGTTCAAAGGTTTAAACTCCCAACTTATTTCATTATCAATTTTGTAGAATAAAGTATGATTAATGTCTAAAATGGAATTTAAGAAGCTTTTTTACCGCCTTTTTTAATCAATTTTTAATTCCATCACGATTTGTAAGATGCTTGATTCGTGCTTTTTTAGCGTCAACTATTCGATGAAAATTCAGATATGCAAACGCTTTCTTCTTGCGTTTTTAACACCACGAAGTTGTCAATTAGGAGTATTTCAAATCAATAGTGAACACTCAATACTTCAAGGCTACCAAATATGGCGGGGAAGGATTGGGGGATTGGAGTTTGACGATGAAATGATCAGCAAAAATCACCTTGATTCAATCATAGGCGTCAAAATTTATCATCATCAAAGTCGCTCATCACCAAAAAGGTTATGAGGTTAGTCAATTAGAAATCTTAACGCCATTTCCTCCTCATCACCTTTTCAATCGTAACCTCACCAAAAATTGGGTTTGAGGCAAACAGAAATATTCAACAGAATCTGCCTCCTTATAAAGTGGTTGCTATTGGGAACCTTGAAAGAAGCGTCTTTTAGATATTAAATATTCAAAAATCGTAATCACCATCTAACACCACTTCTCTCCATTCTATTAGTTTAGACTGGAGTTCATCTACCTTTTTTGGGTTCTCCGTGATAAGGTTATTTTTCTCACCCACATCTTCCTTCAAATTATACAATTCCCGCTCTCCTGTATCATAAAACTCAATGAGCTTCCAGTCCCCCTGCCTGACTGCTACGGACGAGCGACCCCCAAGAAAATGCTTCTTTTCTAATGGGTAATGCCAGAAAAACAATCGTTCTTCATCAGATTGACTACTACCCAGAATGTTTTTTGAAAAATCCTGCCCATCCATCACCTGATTCTTTGGCAATTCTGTTCCGGTAAGGCTGCAAATGGTCGGGTAGAAATCGTAGGTAGAGACTGGCAGTGATGAAACACGGGCTTCAATTTTCTTCGGTTGGTAGATAATCAATGGCTCTCTGATGCCTCCTTCGTATAGAGTGCTCTTCCCCCCTTTTAATGGTGCATTATCTGTAACACGTGATTCTCCGCCATTATCGCTGGTAAAGATGATAATGGTGTTATCGGCAAGACCAAGCTTCTCCAACTTCTGTCTGATCATACCCACTCCTTCATCAATGGAATAAATTTGGGCCGCCAAATGTGGGTTATTTTTTTCAGCAAAATAGTCCGATGGCCATTTGACATAAGGATCATCTTGCGGATTATTCATAGAAGGCCTGCTATGACCACTTTCTGTTTTACTTTGGAAATGAGCTACCAGGTCAGGCTTGCCATGTACCATGGTATGTACCGCATAGTGGCTCAGGTAAAGAAAAAATGGTTTCTTCTTGTTTCGTTCGATAAAATCTATCGCCTCCACATTCATCCTATCCACAATAAACTCGCGCTCATCTTTCAGTTTCTTCTTCATTTCCGGGTTGAAATGATAGGGATAGAAGTAGGTGCTATTGGCAATTCCTGTAATCTCCGAGGAGATCACCTCATCAAAGCCATGCTTGTCAGGTAACATCTCCACTGGTGCATTTTTCAATTTATACCCTGAAAGATGCCATTTGCCTATAATACCGGTTTTATAGCCATTCTCGCGGAGTGCTTCTGCCAAAGTGACGTAGGCAGTATCCAGAAAAACACCAGCGTCTGGCCGCAAATAATCGGTAATTCCCACCCGGGCAGGATACTGACCCGTCATAAAAGCAGCACGAGTAGGTGAACAAACCGGAGCAGCAGCATAGGCCTGTGTAAACCTCAAGCCTTCTTCTGCCAACTGATCCAAATGCGGTGTTTCGTTAAACGTATTCCCATAACTTCCAAGCTCACTGTAGCCCAGATCGTCTGCCAGAATAAAAATAATGTTTGGAGTCGCACTCTTGTTTTGTCCGAAACTGATGGATGTGGTTAACAAGATTAAAGTTATTACTGAAATGAAATGCTTCATAATGTCAAAGTTTAATACCCAGGCACGCTTGCCCAATGCTAGATAACTAAGGTCTGTTAATTTGTTCAAGAATTTGATCAATTGTTACCCCCAGAGTGGTTTCTGAAATTTTATTAAGTGCCTGGCGACTGCCCATGAAATGAAAAGTCCGATGATAATGCACGTATTTTTGTTGCGGTTTCAGCTTTAAAGCCGGTGATGAGCTTTCAAGCTCGTAGAATGTTTTTTTCGCTCTGGCCGTTCTTTCCAGGTTGCCATCATTGTAAGAATTGATCAAATCTCCCTGATAGGGATGTTCCTGTATTTCCCACTGGGAATTCACATAATCGTCCGTTTCCTTTAGTGGAGCAAAATGAATAATAGTGAGCACTTCTGTGATTGGGTCATAACTACCGAAATAATTGGTGGCATTCATGGCTTCTATGCCAATCTTACCGATAAAATCCCCATCCCCGTCATAAAATATCGTTCCTTCCTCAACTCTCAACTTATTATTCCCAACCGCTCCAACCATACTTGTAAAGTATTCATTGACAATCTGCTGTTCCGTATCTGCACCCTCCTTCAATGGGATCACCACTTCTGCTCCTCCAGGAAACATTCCCAAAATCCAGATAGAGATTAGTCCTTTATCGTTTGTCCATGCTTCTTCACCTGTGTTCTCTACTTCATTTTTGGATTCAAAACCTACAAATTTGACACTTTCAAGCAACTCGGCATTCAGTAACTTCTCAATCTCATTTTTATCCAAAAGACTAATTTTTCGAATTAATTCAAGTTGAAAAGTTGTCCTCTGATAATTGGTAACCTCCATTGCTTTTTTCAATGTGACTGAGGTTTTATTGCATTTCACTACTTCAAAAGCTTCCTTGTCAATTGGGCCCGGCGTAAACCAGTTATCGAATGTGAATTCTTCTCCCGGATGAAAATATAAAGCAAATTGTCCTCCCTGAGGGCCTAGCCAAAACCGATCTTCGCCACCATAGGCCTGAATATGCTTTTCAATGCTATCTGATTTGATTCTATCGTGGTTAATGAATCCCAAACTAAGACCTCTCGATCCGTTCGGCGTGCTGGTCAACACGCGTCCTTGTAATTTTGGTGCGATCAGGATCTGTGAACTGCCCTTTTCCAACCGAATAATTTCAGTGTGGCTCTTTAGAAACTCAAAATCAGCTCCAAATGATCCTTTTTCAAACTGCATAGTTCCGTCATCTTTAATTTGAGCAATGGATATATTCACAGCTAATAAGCCAACTAACACACAACACATTCGCGGTATAATCTCTACTGTCATATTGAAACTTTAAGGTGAAATAGCTTACTGTATTGAGTAAATTTCTTAGCCATCATCAGGTGCATCTGCGCTCCCATATGATAATTGTCCATCTGCAGAGCACTCTTAAAGTTTGAAGTGGCTTCTTTCACAAGTCCTTTGCCCAATTGACCCAAAGCAATCAAATAGTGACAGTTTATTTGATTTCTCTTTTGCAGATCTTCATCCCATATCATCAGGTTTGGTAGTGAGACAGCAAAATAATCGATCTTGATATCTGCATGCATGTGCTTTTGACCATAGTCAATGAGCATGTTAAAAGCCTCGATTGATTTATCCATATCCCCAAGTTTTGCATACGCCAAGCCTTTATAAAAAAGCATATCGGGGATTTCATCATTGTAATACATGGCCAACGAAGGCTCAGCTGCTCCTCGTGTCGCTAGTCTCCAGGAATTCACAGCGGCAGCATTCATGTGAAGTCCCTCGTAAGCACACCCCTCCAAATGATATATATTATTCTGGTGATCTCCAGGAAGTTTACCTTCTCCGAAGTTTGCAGGAAATGTTTTAGCCCTTTCTAAAAACTCAAGTGCCTCATGAAACAGCTCCCTTTGAATACAACTTTTTGCTTGTTCGGCCAGAGCAGTCACATACTGATATGACACCTTACCTTCACCTCCCTCCCACGGGTGAAACTCACGCTTCAACAACAACTCGAGGGCCTTCTCGTGCTCTCCAGTCAAATTATACAAAGTGACCAGTTCCAGATAAAGATCATCTCTCTTCAGCGCCGTGTCATAATTTGCTTTCAAAAAGTTGAAGCGTGCAACAACCGGCCTATTTAGCCTTGCATATAATTGATCGAGTTCCATCATCACACGATCACTTGTGGTATCCAAACTGAATGATCGTTCCAGGCAGGAGACAGCCTTCTCGGGCCTATTGAATTTATTAAAATAGGCCAGAGCGAGATTTCTCAGAGCAATGGGAAAATCCGGATTAATGTCCACACACCTTTCCCAACATTTAAGACCAAGGTCATATTGTTTTTTTGAATACCAGTAATTTCCCAGGTAATAGTACCCTCTGAAATCCCGAGGATTATGGTTCAATCCAGCTTCGATAGCTTGCATTTCTTCCAAGCGGTTTGGAAAGCAGTAGTCGGGAGCACAAGTTGAAGCCCGCTGGTAATATTCGCTTGCAGCATGGCGCTCTCCTTGCATCTCGCTGTAGTGACCCATCAGGTAATAGGCACTGGGGTACGCTTGGTCACGATATAACAAATCTTTTGCCTCTGAGAACAACCCAGCCTGTGCATAATCGATGGCATACTCAATACGTGTATGATCATTTCCACCAATGATTTCATCCAATCTATCTTTATCTGGTTTTTGCCCTGTTAGAATCCACTTCTCATACAAAACACCATAGTTAAATCGGTCATGCGTTAATGCCTTCTCGACTAAAGTCAAAGCCTCTTTTTCCCGACCTAGCTTGCGAAGTATCACAACCTTGAGATGAAGCGCCTTGTGGTTACACTGGTTTCTGGAAAGCGACCTATTGATATGCTCCAGTGCGTTCTCCCATTCGTTTTTGAAAGTATCTATCTGAGCGATATTAAGATAACCTGCATCCTGCCATGCGGCGTTCCAGCAGGCCTTATAAAAATTGGCATAGGCCTCATCTAAATCTCCCTGGAGTTTATGAACTGATCCTAAATGAAAGTATGGTTCTCCGTCATATGGATTAGGATTGTGACGTGTGAGGGTATTTATGGCTTTTTGAAAATGCTTTTTGGAAGGATCTAACATCCCTTTTTTCAGATACCACAACCCCATGGCCGTGTTATTTCTCACATCTCCAGGGCATCTTTTGAGTGCTTCGTTGTAGTAGTCAGTAGGATCGTAGGTTGCGTGCCTATATTGTTCCAGATGCAGCCCTTGTAGATAAAGCTCTTCGCATTCTTTAATTTCCGTGGGAGTCTTCGCTGCTTCAGCCGGCTTTGGCAACTCCTCCTCTACTGCCTCCTCTGGCGAATAAGTAACCAGAACCTTTCCATCCGCATCCATTAGACTTACGATTAGATCTTTCTCTGATATTTCGCCTATATCCACTTGTTGACTACATACCACAGAGGGATCAAGATCGAGTTCGGTTTCAAAAAGCAATTTGCCTTGTGCTTCAAGCGTAAGTTTGCTCCTGCTATAGGTGCCCGTCGCGTGTGCTTTGATGGTAGCTATCCGATCTGCTACTTCGATGTTGAGCAGGGCATCTTTGGTGGCATTCTTAACCAACCCCACATTCTGATAGGGCATAAAGTATTGTGTGAAGCATTTCTCTTCATAAGGCTGAAGCCATGAAAAGTCAGGTTGATTATCCGTATATACCCCGCACATCAACTCGACATATGGTCCATCCTCATCTGTAAGGTTTCGGTCCCAGGCTACCCCAAAATCCCCATTACCCCATGTCCATTGTTTCTTTCCGGGGGACACGTGATGGTTGGCTATATGTAGCAGGCCTGCTTCAGCCTGATGATCGTATCCTCCTACAAAATCATATTTGGAAGTATTCGCCATAAAAGAGGTAGGAACCGGTATGTTCTTATACCTGGAAATATCTACACCTGCGGAATAATCCATTTTGTAATACGCTCCGGTAGCAATTGGGAATTTGGATACATCTCGCTTTCCGTGATCAAATACGGCGTGTACATCCGGTGGAAAAACACTTTGGTAATGATCATTGACAGGTACAGCCGGATTGGCCCACCAGAGGAAGGTTTGGGGCAGTGGAGTACGATTGTATAATTTCACCTTTACCTCGATATACGATTTATCGGGATGCAAAGTATAGCCAGCCATCCCTTTGGTCCGATACATCCGCTCCACTTCACTCACCCAAATGGTTTTGCTTCCGTCATCATTTTCTTCTATAGAGTACTCTACCGGATCATAGGTGCTAGGCCTATGATGCTGTGGCCAGTTAAATTCGATTCCTCCTGAAATCCACGGACCAGTGAGCCCAACAAGTGCTGGTTTGATCACGTGGTTGTAATACACGAAATGTCTCTCCCTGATTTTGTCGAAAGCCATTTGTATCCTCCCACCCAGGTCGGGAATCACCATGACTTTGAGATACTTGTTTTCGATAAAGACAACATTCCATTTTTTATCTACTCTCTCATCAGACAACTTCTCCACTACAGGATACGGATATACCTCTCCACTACTCCCTTGATAGACTCTCTTTTCAAGAAAAATAGGACACTTTTCAGGTTTTCCTATTTCGTAAGTGGGTATGATTACTTCATCTTTCCAGGCCTTTACCATCACACTATACTTTTTTCATTAAGCTCTAATTCAATTTGTTCCAGACTCTTATTGGTGGTTTCTGGGACTTTTATTTTGATGAAAAAATATCCGAGCAGACAAATGAATGCATACAACAAATAGATACCTGTAGCCCCGAGAACTGCATTTAGAATTGGGAAGGTGAATGTCAGTAGAAATGAAGCCAGCCATAAAAACAAAGTGGCCAAAGCCATCGCTAACCCTCTGATGCGAGTCGGGAAAATCTCGGATAACAAGACCCATGTGACTGGCGCAAGGGACATGGCATACACAGCGATAGCCATTAATATCAAGATCAAGATTGGCCAGCCACTGACATTCGAAAAAAGCAGTCCTCCCAGAAAAATGTAGATCAATGCAAGTCCACCAGAGCCAAGTAACATCAGCTTTCTCCTTCCAAAGGAATCGACTGTCCTCATCGCCAACAACGTGAAGATCAGGTTTACACTCCCGGTAAATACTATATTGATCAACATGTCATTTATTCCATATCCAGCGGATTTAAAGATTTCTTCTGCGTAGTTAAAAATGATGTTGATTCCGCACCATTGCTGAAAAACAGCTAAGCCTATTCCAATGAAAATCATGGATCGGGTTTTGACATCCAGGAGATTCTTCAACTTGAGGATCCCTTCATTCTTTTTAAGCACACCCTTGATAATTTCCAGTTGGAGCTCCGCATATTCTCTACCTCCAATTTTATCAAGCACCACCTTGGCTTTCGCATATTGATTAGATTTTGCCAAAAACCTGGGACTTTCCGGGACCAGTATCATGCAAATGAAAAAGAATAAAGCTGGAAACAACTCAGCCCAGAACATCCATCTCCAGCCCACCTGAACATTCCACGACTCCAGCAATTGAGAAGAAGGTTCATCCAAAATTGGCTCTGCAATATTTAAGTTGACAACCTGAGCAGCCAGAATACCGATGACAATAGTTAATTGATTAAGCGAAACAAAAAGTCCACGGTACCTGGCCGGCGCTATCTCTGCAATGTAGAGCGGGGACAAGGTAGAAGCCAGACCAATGCCCACTCCACCAATGATCCTATAAAGAATGAACAGTGTGAACCCATTGGTTACGCCTGTTCCAAAGGCAGAAATTATGAATAAAATCGCAGCAACAATCAGCAGTGGTTTTCGGCCATATTTGTCAGAAAACAAAGCCGCTACCACCGCGCCAATTATACATCCTATCAATGCCGAACTTACTGCCCACCCTTGTAGGGAAGCAACATCATCGATACCAAAGAACAATTCATAGAATGGCTTAGCTCCTCCAATGACCACCCAATCATATCCAAATAGCAAGCCTCCGAGGGCAGATATAAATGCTATTACCAGGACATAGAGCTTATTGAAATCATTCATAGGTCACACATCAAGTTTGTCGGACTGGTTTGGGCTCTTACTTGAAATCAAAAGCCTTGATCAAATTGAACTCCGACGCATCGTAGGGCTTGCCATCGGTATGGAATACGTCATGCTGCCAGATCTTCGGCTCAGGCGTTCCTTCTTTCGAGCCCCAATGCATATAGGTTTGTGTGTCTCCAGCCACAAGCCCCCATTGGTACCAGCCAACTTTGTATTGGGCGAAAATGGGTAGAATATTTTCAAAAGTTCCTCCATTCTGCCTTCTTAGCCACTCTGTGCACATCATGGGACGGTTATAATTAACATCCAGAAGATTTACCTTCTCATCAATTTTCTCAGGCGTTTCGTAAGCATGAAAAGTGATGATATCAGACATGGCAAACATCTCTTTGGTCATCAAGCTTTTGTTTGAAAATATATTGTAGAAATCGCCCCAGGGAGCCGCAGTAAGTGGCTGGGAAGGATTGACTTCTCGTGACCATTTGAAGGTGGCCTGTAATAACGGAAGACTCTCCTGCCACATTTTGGAGTTGCCGGGTTCATTATACATGTCCCACACGATCACACGTGAATCGTTTTTATAAGCTCCAACGATCGCTTTGACATACTTCTCCAGCTTTGGCCAATACGACTCGTCCTTTACTCTAAACGAGCCCGGGCTTGGTGTCCATCCACTATTATGTACGCCCGGCACAGGTTTGTCTTGTGGCCCTAAATACGGCTCCTTGCTCGCAAATGCACAATCATCGAAGAGAATAAACATGACGCTGATATCTCTTTTGTCGGCTATATCCAGGAAAGTATCTATTCGTTTCATCAAACCCTCAGGATCATTCTCCCACACCAGGTACTGAAGGAAAACACGAGCACTATTATAGCCAGCTTGCTGAGCTAGTTTGAGTTCTCTATCAATAGTCCTGGTATCAAATGTTTCAGCCTGCCACATTTCTGTCGAATTCACTGCAGTACTTGGTAGAAAGTTGAAGCCTCTAATCACTCCGATCTTGTCATACCAATCCCAAACGCGTTCTTCAGTCCACCTCCCTTCTTCCTGGGCCGACAAGCTTGAACAATGAGCCATGAAACACATGACTAATATCTGTTTAAATAGTTTAAATCTCCTTTTCATAGTACTTATGGATAATTGATTTGGGTTATATTCTACTTCTATATTTAATCCTCCACACCTATTTTGGTTACGGTTGGAGCGAACTTCGCCGGTATCCAGTGAGTGATAGAATCAATCACCTCTCGGTATTCTTGCTTGTAGGCCAGGTTGTTCAATTCCAGAGGATCAGTAATCTCCTCATAGAGCTCCTCAGAACCATCATAATACCTGATATACCGGTAGTTTACAGTCCTCACCGAAACGCTTCCGTGCTTGTAGTACGTGATGGAAGGCTCACTCCTCTTAAATTGAGCATTCTTGATAATGGGTAGCAAAGACTGTCCATCCAAAGTTTGTTTTGGTTGCTCAAGGCCACACAACTCTACCAAGGTTGGATATATATCCAGCAAGTTCACAGGCTGATTGCGCATTCCTCCTTCGTCAGTCATACCCGGCACACTGATCATCAACAACACCTGGCTGGATTGTTCCCATAAGGCCTGCTTGGCGAAGTGATGTTTTTCCCCCATATGAAACCCATTGTCTGACCACAAGACCACAATAGTATTCTCATAGTAATCACTATTCTCGAGCGCATCCAGTACTCGCCCAATGTTATAGTCCATAAAAGAGATAGCCGCCAGGTAAGCCCTTACAAAGTCCCTCCACTTACCACTGTCTTTGAGTAGGTCTAGTCGCAGTGGATGATGCGCCCATTCTTTACCGAGATCTGACAAATCATCAAGGTCATTTTCATCTACTTCAGGTAGGATCACCTCATCCTTCGGATACAATTCGAAGAATCGCTCTGGAACTGTCCATGGATTATGAGGACGGTAAAGCCCTAAAGCCAAGAAAAATGGATTTTCGTAGCTTTTTCCCAACCTTTCTATGGTATAGTCACAATTAATCACGTCTGGAAAATCAGTATCAGGACCCTTCCATACCTGATAGTTAAACCATACTGGCTTTTTAGCACTATCTGTCAGGTTATCCACGGTAGGCATAGGCCCATATCCACCGTCATGTCCGCGCATATCATCCCACATGGCCTCCAACCGCTGCTTATCAGGCCTGGTTCTGGCTTGATTTCCACCTGTATGAAATATCTTTCCCGACCACATGGTCGTATAGTCATTATTCTTAAATAATTCTGGGATCAGTGTTGAATTTACCGCTTGAGTTGAGCTTTGAAATGCATCTAATAGCTGATATAGTCCTGTATTGGCTGGGCTTTTACCAGTGAGCACCGCGATTCTGGAAGGATTGCAAACCGGCGCAGGGCAATAGGCCTTTGTAAAGGTGATTGATCTCTTGGCTAACCTATCCAGATTTGGTGTTTTAATACCCGGATAGTTATTCAGAGGCGTCACGTAATTGTTTAAATCATCAATACATACAAAAAGCACGTTATACTTTCCTTCGCTTTTAGAAAAGGAAGCGACAGGTAATAAAAAAAGCAATGCCCAAAGTATCAGAATAATCGAATCTAATTTCATAAAGATGTGTTTAAACCATTCTGAAATTCACCTGATCAAGTTTTAATTTTATCTTCAGACTAACTGAGTCCCTCTTCAGTTTCGGCCACCCCATCGCTATCCCAACTAAGAGAAACCCACTCGTTTCGCCTTCTTGTTTTGGGTGGAGCACCAAAACGATACATCCAAATAAGATTGACTCTAACCTTAGAATTCAAGCCCTAAACAAAGATTGAACCCTTGGATTCAATAGATTATCAATTTTGTAGAATAAAGTATGATTAATGTCTAAAATGAAATTTAAGAGGCTTTTTTAGCGCTCTTTTTAATCGATTTTGAATTCTATCACGGTTTGCAAGATGCTTGATCCGTGCTTTTTTAGCGTCAACTTATTCGATGAAAATTCAGATCGGTGTTGGAAGGCCGTTCAGGTGGCCAGTTTGAGGTTCTGGCTTCATGCACATTTAATACACGGTATATGAGATGCCCGCAACTTACCTGTTGGAAAGAAAAATAAGAAATAGAGTAGCAATGGAACTGGGAATGTTCGTCCTGCAATGGACTGAAAACACCATACAGGAAATAGCCACTCCGAAGGGGAAAAATCAGACTTTTAAGCCTTCACCATTTGGAAGCTAAATATCATCCCTTACTCCACCCGATCCAGGAAATTGGGGAAATCCTCTATCCGCTCACAGCAAACTTGCTCCATCACCTGCTGCAGCTGTGTTTTGAGTAGTGAGATGGCATGGTCACCACCCCTGCTCCCCAAGGCTGCCACACTGTACATGAATGTGCGACCCAAAAAGGTAAAGTCTGCACCGGATGCCAGAGAGCGGGCAATGTCCGGACCCGAGCGTATTCCACTGTCCATCATGACAGTGAGTTTGTCTCTGTACTGCTCAGCTATGTATTTTAAGGGCTTAATGGTGGAGTTACCTGCATCCAGCTGCCTCCCACCATGGTTGGAGACGATGATACCATCCAGCCCAAGCTTCACGGCTTTCTCGGCATCCGCTTCACATGCCACGCCCTTCAGCACTATTTTTCCTTTCCACATGTCTCGAATCGGTGCGATTTTTTCCTCGTTGAGCCTTCCGGAAAACGTCTGATCCATGTACCTGCCCAGCTGCTTCATGTCCAGCCCTTTCGGCATGTAGGGTTTCATGGTGGTGAAGTTGGGCTGTCCGTGAATCAACGTTCGCAGTGCCCAATCCGGCCTGCCCATGATTTGAAGCATATTGGACAAGGTCATTCTTGGTGGCATGGCCAGCCCATTGCGAATGTCTCTGGGTCTGAAACCAAAAGTAGGGACGTCACACAACAACACCAGCACCGAACAGCCTGCGGCATCCGCTCGTCGTATAATATCATCGCGTAGGGCGTTATCCGCAGGATGATAGAGCTGAAACCAGGCCTTGCCTTCGGTGAGCTCACTGGCCCGCTCTATATCCATGGTAGTAACCGTACTCAGGATAAACGGAATGTTATGTTCATGAGCGGCCTTTGCCAAAATCTCAGGAGCTTTGGGCCACATGAGACCCTGCAACCCAACGGGCGCAATGCCAAACGGAGCGTCATATACATGGCCAAACAACTCCGTTTTCATTTCTGATTTGGTATGTTTGGTCAGGTATTGCGGGATCAGCTGTACCTCGCGAATTTCTTTGGTATTTCGTGCCAGATTTACATCCTCATTGCATCCACCATCCAGGTATTCAAAGGCAAATCGTGGGATTTTCCTTTTGGCTTTCCTGATCAGATCATCAATCGCCGGATATCGGGAATCGTAACTCATAGTTGAAAAATTTTATCCATTAACACCCACTTTTCTCCCCACTGTGCGAATGGCAACCGCTGCTGGTACTGGTCCATCAGGCGCTCCCACTCCTGTACTTTCAGATTGCCGGCATCCAGTCGTCCTTTGGCTTCAAAACTAAACGTCTCCTCAGCCTCTATCATCATGAATAAGCGCGTGGCTACCTGATAGATCTCCATGTGACGAATTCCCGACCCCTTGATACTCGCGATGATCTCCGGCCACACGTTTTCATGATGCTCGATGTATTGCTCGATAAGTTGCGGATCGTCTTTCAAATCCAGCGTTAAGGCATATCGTTTCATATACGCTGATGTTTGACCGCTACTCTGCGCCCATAAAATGCAATGATAAAGAAGCAGAGTAAGGGCAGTACAAAAGAAAAGTTTACTTCGGAAACACCAAGGATTTTTAGGTCGGCATAGCCTGTTCCACCAAGATCCAACACCATTCCCTGCAAGGTAGGCATCAAGGCTCCACCCACAATGGCCATCACCAGACCTGCGGCTCCTATTTTGGATTCATCTTCGGTTAAGCCTTCCAACGCCACTCCATAGATGGTCGGGAACATCAAAGACATACAAAATGAAATCGCCACCAGGCAATACAGCCCCGGCATACCTGTAATGAAAATGGTGCCCAGGGTAAATACCACCGCCATCAGCGATAGTCCCATCAAAAGCTTACCAGAATCCACATATTTCAGCAAAAACGTACAAATGAATCTGCCGATGAAAAATGAAATGAACGCAAAGAACTGGTAAGTTCCAGCCTCATCGGCAGGCAAACCGATAGCCTCTGCATATTGATAAATGTAGGTCCAGCACATGATCTGCGCTCCTACATAAAATGCCTGGGTGATTACTCCCTCAATGTATACCGGCTTCTTCATCAGTGATTTGAAGACCTTACTGAGTGGGCTGTGCATTTCTTCGCCCTTGCCTTTAGGCATTTTGTTCACCACGATGAGCACCAGCACTGCAATGACGGACAACCCCAGCACAACATACGGATCGCGAATGACCATCAGGTCTGCAGTAGTGATGGCTGCCTTCTCCAGTTCGGGCAGTTCTGAAAAGACCACATCATCTGACTTGAGTTTTTTCAATACAAACTGCTGTGCTACCACCAAGCCTCCAATTAATCCCAGCGGATTGAAAGCTTGCGCCAGATTTAAACGTTGAGTGGCAGTGGAAGGGTCTCCCATGGAGAGTATGTAAGGATTGGCGGTGGTTTCCAGAAAAGCCAGGCCAAAAGTGAGTATGTATAGACCCAGAAGGAAAAAGGTAAAACTCTCTGAAATGGCCGCCGGATAGAATAATAATGCTCCGGTGGCATACAATGACAGGCCTATCAATATTCCCACTTTGTAAGAATACTTTCTAATAAACAGCGCCGCTGGCAATGCCATGGTAAAGTAGCCGCCGTAAAAAGCCAGCTGCACCAGTGAGGCCTGAAAATTATCCAGCTCAAGCACTTTTTTGAAGGCGGTCACCATGGGATCAGTAACCGCATTGGCAAACCCCCACAATGCAAAAAGGGAGGTAATCAGAATAAAGGGAAATACAATGGACCTGGAAACTACAGGGATATTTTTCATCATTTTGAGTTTAGGAATTAAGAAATAGCCCGATCCAGGTGAACGTATCCACCATCCACAAAAAGCCACTGACCTGTGGTGTGTGAACTTCGTTCGGACAATAAAAACACGGTCATGGCCCCAATCTCATCCGAGGTGGTCATGCGCTTTTCCAATGGGATTTTGGAAGTAATGCCAGCCAGTACCTCTTCAGGATTTCCAAGGGTTTTGATCCAATTTTCATATTGTGGGGTCATTACTTCTGCCGGCACAATGGCGTTGACACGTATCCCAAAGGGGGCCAGTTCCACCGCCCATTCCCTGGTGAGTGCCAGCTGAGCACCTTTGCTGGCAGCGTACCCGGAAGTGTTTCCCTGCCCAGTGACTGCCGTTTTGGAACTCACATTGACAATCGATCCTTTAGACTCCTTCAGGTAGGGGAAGGCATAATGTACCAGATCATAATAATGGGTCAGGTTGAAGATCACCGACTCCCTAAAGCGGTCAGGGCTTCCATTGACCAACCCAACACCGTCATTCACTCCGGCATTGTTCACCACGCCATCGATTCTTCCAAACTCCTGGACCACTTCCTTGACAATGCCCTCACAAACATCACCTTTCCCAAGCTCTGTATTGATCACGTGCGATCTGCCTCCTTGCTCATCGATCTGAGCCTTGAGACTGGCGGATGCTGATGACGCCCGCCCTACAATGACGGGAATGGCGCCTTCATGAACCAGGTTCCACACAATGGCTTCTCCGATGCCTTTGGCACCACCGGTCACAATGACCACTTTATCTTTTAGATGTAAATCCATTATTCCTTCAGTTTATAAAATTTACTTGCAGTATTCCCATAGATCGCCGCTTGCTCATCTTCACTCAGGTGCGAAAGCATTTTCTTCAATGCTGACACCACCTGAGCGTACGTTCCCGCGACCAGACACACTGGCCAGTCTGAGCCATACATGAGTCGCTCAGGTCCGAAATGTTCCAAACAGAAGTCGACATAGGGCTTCAGGTCCTCAGGGGTCCAGGTCTCCCAATTCGCTTCAGTGATCATTCCTGAGAGCTTCACATACACATGATCAAATGCTGACATCTGCTTCATGTACTTCGCCCAATGCTCAAAAGAAGAAGCAGCGATATTCGGCTTACCAATGTGATCAATAACCAGTGGCATCTCCGGCAGAGCCTTTACAAACCTCACGGCCTCCTCCAGTTGATTTTCAGTGATCAAAATATCATAAGTCAGGCCCTTTGCCCCTAATAAGCTCACCCCCTTGATGAATTGCGGATCGGTCATAAACCCATCCGGCTCTGCCTGCAGGATATGGCGCACACCCCTGAAGCTGTCATGCTCAGAGCACAGGGCCACTTGATCCTCCAGAGTGGCAGATTTCAGATCCAACCAACCCACTACACCTTTAATCCAGGGATTGGCCTTTGCCAGATTGAGCAAAAACCAATTCTCATGCTCAGACTGATCGGCCTGCACCGCGACACAACCATTGATCCCTTGAACTTTCAGCAATGGTTCCAAATCGGCAGGCATGAAATTGCGCCGGATCACGCGCATTTCATCTGTGATCCACGCGCCCTTCACCGGATAGTAGTGCCAGAAATGCTGATGTGAATCTATTTTCATCCCTTGTAGGCAACTACTTCCTGACGTGCCTGCCCGAGTCCTTCGATGCCCAGTTCAATCACATCGCCTTCTTTGAGGTAAACGGGCGGCTTAAACCCTAAACCCACCCCTTCGGGTGTGCCGGTAGATATGATATCTCCAGGCATCAGACTCATGTACTGCGATAAATAGGAAATGACTTCCTGAACGTTGAAGATAAAGTCGTCAGTGTTGCCATCTTGCACTTTCTTGCCGTTCAGTTTCAACCAAAGATTGAGCTTATTGGGATTGGCTACTTCATCCCTGGTGACCAGATAGGGTCCGAGTGGGGCAAACGTATCGCAGCTCTTACCCTTCACCCACTGTCCGCCACGCTCCAACTGAAACTCGCGTTCACTCACGTCATTGTGCAGTACATAACCCGCCACGTAATCCAAAGCCTCTGCTTCGCTTACATAGTTGGCGCGTTTGCCAATCACCACAGCCAGTTCTACCTCCCAGTCTGTCTTCTTACTGTTTTTGGGTATCACAATGGTGTCATTGGGTCCAATCACAGAAGAGGTAGCCTTAAAGAATACCACCGGCTCGGTGGGTACGGTCATACCACTTTCCTCTGCATGTTTGCGGTAGTTCAGTCCAATACAAATGATCTTGCCTGGCCTTCTTACCGGTGCCCCTAGCCGGACATCATTGCTCACGACTGCTGCTTTGGAAGCGTCAAATGTCGCCTTCAGCTTTTCCAATCCCCCATCGGCGAAGAAGTCTTCGTCATAATCTCTGACGATGTTGCTCACATCATATCTCACACCGTCTATTTCAATCCCTGGTTTCTCTGAGCCAAAAGCTCCAAATCGAATTAATTTCATACTGTTTTCTATTTCAATTAAGTATTTAATGTCAAAAATCCTCCATCTATGCTGAAGTCACTGCCCGTGATAAATGAAGACTCATCGGCACATAAGTAGAGTACCAAATCGCCTATTTCTTCAGGTTTACCCATTCTTCCTATAGGCTGTGTTTTGGACAAAGTCTCAAACATCTCCTTTTCATTTCCAGGATAGGCTTTCGCCAAAAAACCATCCACAAATGGCGTGTGTACCCTACCCGGTGAAATGCTATTGCACCTGATTCCATGGCCCAGACAATCCTTAGCTACTGATAAAGTCATGGCATGCACTGCCCCCTTGCTGGTGGAGTAGGCCAGCCGATCACTGAGGCCCACGTGCGCAGCAATCGAGGAGATGTTTACAATCGCACCTCCTTTGGCCTTCATGGCCTCCACACCCGCCTGCAGTGTATTAAATACACCTTTGATGTTCACCTGATAGATTCGGTCCAAATCCTCGGGGGTGGTGTTGAATATGTTTCCCACATGGGCGATCCCGGCATTATTGACCAGAATGTCAAGCGAACGATTGCCCAGTGCTTTGGAAAAAGCGCCCTTCACATTTTCATGGTCAGAGACATCACATGGGTGGGCCTCAGCCTTTCCTCCATTCGCCTCTATTTCCTTTGCTACAGATTGGGCTCCCTCCAGACTAAGGTCCAAAATAAGGGAGGTGGCTCCCTGCTCTGCCAGTGTGGTGGCGATGGCCCTTCCTATTCCACTACCTCCACCCGTCACGATGGCGGTCTTTCCTGTTAAATCAAATTTATTCTTCATAATGATACTCCTCTTTTCCAGGGTATAAAATCGTTTTGTTCTAGTTTCATTGCCTTGGTCTGCTCCCCACTAGCGACCGCTATTATCTTCTCCAATAATTCATCTCCCGCCTGTTCGATGGTTTTCGTTCCTTCTATCACTCCGCCAGTATTCACATCTATGATGTCATTCATTCGAGCCGCCAGGGTGCTATTGCTGGACACCTTGATCACAGGTGTTATCGGGTTTCCGGTGGGAGTCCCCAGGCCTGTGGTAAACAAGATAATGTTGGCACCGGATCCGGCTAAACCTGTGGTGGACTCTACATCATTGCCCGGGGTACAAAGTAGATTCAGTCCTGGCTTGGTGACTGGCTCAGTATAGTCAAGAATGTCAGCAACGGGCGCCGAACCTCCTTTTTTGGCCGCTCCTGCCGACTTGATGGCATCCGTGATGAGTCCATCCCGGATATTTCCCGGAGAAGGATTCATATCAAAACCACTCCCCACCGCCTGGGCGTGGGATTCGTAGGCGCGCTGAATACGAACAAACTTCTCTGCCAATTCCTGTGACTCGCACCGATCTATGATGTTCTGTTCTACCCCATTCAGTTCAGGGAACTCACTCAGGATGGTGGAAGCTTTTAACACAGCCAGTAAATCAGATACTCGCCCTAATACAGGATTGGCCGAAATGCCTGAAAAACCATCAGAGCCACCACACTCCAGACCAACTACCAGTTTGTCGAGCGTGGCAGGCTTGCGCTCTGTTTCATTGGCTTGCTTCAAAGCTTCCAGTGTCTCAGAAATAGCCAAAGAAATGAGCTCCTCTTCTGAAGCCATTTGCTGCTGCTCGAAGTAGAGTACTGTTTTTTCACTATCAGGGTAAAGCTCCTTCTGCAGGGACCTGAACCAGTCCGCCTGCGCATGCTGACAACCCAAACTCAGCACAGTGGCTCCGGCTACATTGGGATTGTGCACGTACCCCGCCAATAGCCTCAGCAATGTTTCGGCATCCTGTCGTGTGCCCCCACAGCCTCCATGATGGTACAAAAACCTGATCCCGTCAATGTGCTTAAAAACCTGCTCAGTAGCATAGGTGGTTTGAGTTACCTGCCCGGATAAGTGCTTACTCACAAGGCTCTCGTACTTGTTGGGTTTGTAGTAACCCAACTGCTTGATGAGGGCTTCCTCGATCACCTTCAGGTTTCTGTTTTCACAAAATACCAATGGGATGAATAACCAGTAATTGGCGGTGCCTACTTTACCTGAAGACCTGTGATAGCCACTAAAAGTGCGTCCCGCCCATTTGCTCACATCAGGAGTCTGCCAGGTGTATTTTTTGCGATTCTCCAGCGAAAGTGGCTCTGCAAAATGTTTGGTATTTTCTATGGTAAGTAAAGACCCGGCGGGCAAATCCTTCTGCACCACACCCACAGGAACGCCATACATAATGACCTGCTGCCCTTTGACAAGATCCTCCAACAGCATCTTGTGTTTTTGTGGGATGGTCTCTTTTACCTCTATAGATAGCCCCATATCAACCACAGTGCCTGCAGTCAGCTCTTTCAGAGCTACCAGCACATTGTCCTTAGGGTCTATCCGCAAAATATCGTTTTCTTTCATAGTGAACAGATCATCAGTAATCAGTACGGGTACATATTTAGGGAGAGATGAATGCGAATTCAATCGATTGTCGGTATAATTGCTGTGCACATTTGTGCACAAATGATTCAAACATGGCTCAATACATTACCATCAAGGAAATAGCCACCAAACTGGGCATATCCCATACCACTGTATCAAGGGCTCTTAATGATCATCCGCGCATCAGCAAAGCCACAAAGGAAAAGGTGCAGCAACTGGCCGAAAAACTCGGCTACAGGCGAAATGTGAGTGTTCAGGTGTTTACCAGGGGTGAAAGCAAACTCATCGGGATGATTGTGCCCGATCTGAGTATCCATTTCTTTGCACGAGTAGTTCAGGGGGCGCAGAGCACCCTATCCAGACATGGCTATGGCATTATCATCTATGACACGCTGGAGTCGCTAAGTCAGGAAATCCAGGCTATTCAAAGCTGCCTGGATCATCGTGTAGCGGGTATCCTTGCGGCTATTTCAATGGAGACCACCTCTTTCGATCATTTTTTATCTCTTTCCAGACACGACGTTCCCCTGGTGTTTTATGATCGTGTGGCCAATTTTCTACCAGTCCCCAAAGTAGTGATCAATGATCACCAGGCGGCCTTTGATGCCACCCAATTTCTGATACAAAGCGGGAGAAAACACATCGCACATATCACCGCCAGTATCAACCTCAACAATAGCAACAATCGATTATATGGTTATTTGGATGCACTGAGTGCCAACAACCGGGACGCTGATGAGCAGCTTATCCACTACTACCAATTGGATCCTTCGTCCATCGACAGTTTCATAGAAAGGGCTCTCCTTCACCAACCCGACCTTGATGCCATTTTTGTTTTCAACGACTATGTCGCGAGCCATACCGTAAATGTGCTGCACCGGTTGGGCAAGCGCGTGCCTGACGATATAGCCGTGATGGGTTTCTCAAACGAACCGGTCGCCACCCAAATGACCCCTCAGCTCTCAACGGTAAAACATGCCGGTGAAAAAATGGGGCAACTGGCCGCTCAAAAGATCGTTTCCATCCTGGCTAAGCAGGAACCACTTGTCAATGAGAAAATCGTCATCAGCCCGGAATTGATCATTCGCGAAAGCACCTGAACCCTCTGATTTCTTTTCAAAGGAAAGTCTGAAATATTATCAGGAAGGCTCCATGAGCTCTTCTTCTATTTCCTCCAAAGATTTCCCTTTGGTCTCGGGCATCATGAAATGAACAAACAGTAATTGTAAAATCATAAAGCATCCGAAAAAGGCAAAGGCCACCCATGGTTCAAAAGTATTGATCAGCACAGAGCCGGAAAGGGTAATCAATGCTGCAAAGACCCAGTGCGTGCCGCTTCCCCAGGCCTGCCCATAGGCCCGTACTTTATTCGGAAATATTTCGGCTATGAATATCCAAATCACGGCACCCTGACCCACCGCGTGAGAAGCAATAAACATCAGGATAAAGATCAATTTGAAAGTGGCATCTGCTTCACTATAAAACCCATAAGAAACCATGAAAAGGCTGATGATATAACCAAGAGATCCGATGTACATGAGTTGTTTACGTCCCGCTTTGTCGATGAGTGACATGCCAATAAAAGTAAAAAGCAAATTGACCAGTCCTATGGCAATGGAACTAAACAGGGACCCCGATGAACCAAAGCCTGCTTTCACTAAAATTTCGGGTGCGTAATAGAGAATGAAATTGATGCCGGACAGCTGATTGAAAAAGGCGATCAGGAATGCCAACACGAGTGGTTTCTTATATTTTGGAGAGAAAACCTTGTCTGAATCCCCTTTGGTTCGCTCATAATCCTCCTCAATGGCATAAAGCATCTCGGCAGCTTCCTTTTTGGAGTCGGTCAGGTTTTCGAGCACCTTCTTCGCCCGGTCAGCATCGTGTTTATACAAAACCAACCATCTTGGGCTTCGGGGGATTCCGAATACCATCAGGGTATAGAGCAACGCCGGGAGTCCTTCGATACCCAGCATAATACGCCAGTCAAGGTCTCCACCTACTCCTTCCAGAAGGTAATTGGAAATGAACGCCACCAATATACCAAACACGATATTGAACTGATACAGGATGCCCAGCCTGCCACGGTTATTGGCCGATGAAATCTCAGAAATATAGGTTGGCGCAGCGATGGAGGACACCCCCACACCCAGGCCACCCAAAAACCTGAAGAAAGAAAATGAATAGGGATCCGGCGCAAGCGCTGAGCCAATGGCGGAAATAAAATAAAATACTCCTATCCAGATCAGGGTGGTTTTTCTCCCCCACACGTTGGTGGGGTATCCGGCACAGAGCGCCCCTACCACTGTACCCCACAGCGCCATAGACATGATGAAGGTACCGTGAAACCAATCTGAGGTTTGCCATAGCTCCTTGATGGGGAGGTTGGCACCTGAAATAACCACTGTATCAAACCCAAAGAGGAACCCCGCAAGGGAAGCTACCACTGAGGCCACTAATAATTTTCTATTCATTTGATTGAGCCGTTAAACCGGTTTCTTTCCCTCCCTGATTCGCTTGAGTCTGGTAAGCCCCTCTATGTAATAATAATCTGCATAGATGATGGAATAATCGATTTCGCTGCCATTGGGGTAGTGCCCCGTGGAATGCCTTAAAAATGCCGGGTTGCCATCTTCCGGGCAGTACCTGGGAGAGGAAAGTTCCTCCAGCATGGCGATGGCCTTATTCCGGTACTCTTTTGCTAATGCCTTATCCGAATATTCTGCCAACTCCAACAGAGCGGAGGCCACTACTGCGGCAGCCGATGCGTCTCTGGGCTCGTCGGGGATATTCGGTGCCTGAAAATCCCAATAAGGAATGAAATCTTCCGGCAGATTATCCAGATATGGTCTCGTTACTTTTTGAGCAAAGTCTAAAAATTTTGGGTCTTTCGTCTCGCGATAAACCATGGTGTATCCGTAGATAGCCCAGGCCTGACCCCTGGCCCACATGCTTTCGTCACTATACCCCTGATGAGTGACGCCTTTGATTCTTTCACCTGTCTCGCGATCATATACCACCACATGGTAAGAGGTGAAGTCAGGGCGGAAGTGATTCGCCATGGTGGTTTCAGCATGGGCTACCGCGATCTGATAAAGCGAACTGTCTCCACCATTTTTTGATGCCCAGAACAAGAGTTCCAGATTGATCATGTTGTCCATGATTGTATTGTGATTTGGCCACTCCATATTGGGAACTGGACGGGGCCACGAAAGAATGGTACCAACAGCTGGGTTATAAAGCGTAGCTAAAGTATCCGCAGTTCTCAAGATCACTTTTTTGTATTCGGCATTACCCGTCAGTCTGTATCCATTGCCAAAGCTATTGAACACCTGAAACCCCAAATCATGATCGGTGGCTGGCTTTTCAGACAGTGGCCTGAGGTATTCCGTGAATTGATCGGCCACATCTTTCAGGTTGGGTTCCTGACTGTACTCATACAGGTACCACAAAGTCCCGGGCCAAAAGCCACTCGTCCAATCCTGATAGGTCACATAGTTCCATTCTTTGCTTTCCGGCGCAATGTTTCTTGGGAGCGATTTCTCGTCATCCGGAATTTCGCTGAGGGTTTGATCTGCCTGCTCTACGCAATACTGAAGGCTTTCATCTACATCAAAGATCTCTTTTTGCTTTAGGTGACATCCATAGGAGATCAAAACAACACAAACTATACCCAATGTCTTTCTAATCATCGTATTAATATTTCATGGCTTGCTGCCTGTTATCCTTAATTATTTACTAAAAGTGCCGCGCCAAAAACTCCCGCACTATCTCCCAGAGAAGGCTTGAGCACCGGTGCATTAAATTCATTGTTAAACACATATTGAGCTATGGCTGCCTTACCCTCAGTGTAGAGTTCGTCTACATTGCCTACGCCGCCTCCTATCACGATCACATCCGGATCCAGTATGTTGATTACCAGACTCACCGCCTTACCAAAACCCTCAATGAGCCTCTGCAGCGTATCTACTGCTATGCTATCCATACCAGCCCTGGCATCACGCACAATGTCCTTTAGCGGCTTCTTCACGCCCGTTCGCGACTCATAATACCACTCCAGAGCGGGCCCGGAAAGTATACTTTCATTGTCTCCGGATTTACCACAAAAGCACTCCCGGCCCTGAAAACCGGGGAGCTCATTGTGTCCCCATTCACCCCCGATGCCATGGTGTCCATTAATGACCTGGCCATTCACCACTACTCCGCCACCCACACCGGTTCCCAAAATGACACCAAATACTACTTTTGCATTCGGTAACTCCCTGTTGACCACACCCATCTTTGCTTCGGCCAGGGCAAAGCAGTTGGCATCATTGGCCATAATCAGCTCTGTACCCAATAAGGCTTCCAGATCTTTCTTTACCCGCATGCCATTCATCACGGTGGCGTTGCAGTTTTTCATCAATCCCTCCCGGGTCAATGTTCCGGGGGTGCCCATACCGAGCCTGGATGGTGCATGACCAATGTGAGCTGCCATCGACTGATAGAGTTTGTCAATCTGTGACAATACATGCTGATATCCCTTGTGGGCCCCGGTAGGTACCCGTTCACGGAAAAGCACGTTCTTATCCCGGGCATTGTCCAGTACCACACCCTCTATCTTGGTGCCGCCCATGTCCATCCCCCAAAGTGTCTGATCCGTCATCTTGTTGTACCACTTGCCCGCAGTTTCCCGCAGTATATGTTATTCAATGTTGTCATTCGCGCAGTATTCGGAGACCTACTCTCCTTTGCTTACTTTCTAAGCCAGCACTGACACAAAAACCCAGAGAGCATTGCATCAAAACTGTGAGAACAATGATCGGTCTAATGGCCAAAAAGCGGTATGAATTATCAGCCATTGCCCATAACTTATGATTCAATAAGTGTATTTCGAGTGTCCATGCACCGTTTTTGAAATATTCCGGGCCATTATCACTCCTGAGCCCTATGTGCCTTCCGCTTCCGGGCATGATGCCCTGCTTTATACTATAAAATATGATCTGTCTACATTGGAGTATTCAATGGTCGATTGTGGTGTCATTACACATATCCAATAACCTGGGTACTCAATGAGCCAATAAAACATAAAAAAAGGCCTCGCGCTTCACGCACGAGACCTATATTCCCACAACTCACAACCTACAACCTAAACCACCGAGCTATGGGACTTTTTGACTAAAGCTCAATCTTAATAACCGAAACCGCGCCATCTACGGCCTCCGCAGGTAAGGCAATGCCAGACTCATCAAATGATAAAACCTGGGTGCCATCCGCCAAAAGTGAAGCTTTTTTTACCTTAATCTCTGAATTGATCTTTAGGACTCCATCCTCCGGCCAATCAAAGACATGCGCATAGATCACCCCTTCTTTGGCTGTGTATCGTCCCCACTCAGGTCGGTCATACGGACTAGCGCTTGCTCCATACAGGGCTTCTCCATTGACATCTATCCAATCGCCCATGTCGCTGAGTCGTTCCACACTCTCTGGAGGAAACAATCCCTGAGGGTCAGGACCAATGTTGAGCAGGAAATTTCCACCTTTTGACACGATATCCACCAGCTTCTGGATCAGGTCCTCGCTACTCTTCCAGTTGGTATCTGATGGCTTATAGCCCCACGAACCATTCATAGTCATGCACGATTCCCAGTCTTCATCAATGCCTGTAGCAGGTATCTCCTGCTCAGGCGTACCAAAATCGCCGGCAAAATTTCCTTCTTTGTCCATGCCTTCCATTCCATTCCGGCCTTTGTCCACCCGATTATTGACAATCGTACGAGGCTGCATCTCCAATATCATATTGTACATCTCTTTCCCCATCTCAGTGGTATAATCAGGAATCCAGTCCCCATCAAACCACACCACACCTACGTCTCCATAATTGGTGAGCAATTCCTTCACCTGTGGCTTTAAGTAGTTTTCATAGTATTTAGGGAATTCGGGATTGAAAACAGATTGGTCTTTCTGCCCGGCATTGTAATTCGGGTACAAAGGAGCCTGTGCCTGTGGGTGATGCCAATCCACGATGGAGTGGTAGAAGCAAAATTTGATACCGGCTTCTTTACAAGCTACCGATAGTTCTTTGATGATGTCCCGCTTGAATGGGGAGGAGTCCATGATGTCATAGTCCGTCACTTCTGAATCCCACAAGCAAAATCCGTCGTGGTGCTTCGAGGTGATCACAATGTATTTCATACCAGCATCTTTGGCCATGCCCACCCATTTTTTAGCATCAAACTGGGTCGGATTGAAGTTGGCCACCACTTGGTTTTCATAGTCCTCAATGGTGTAATCCAGCTTGTCCATGATCCATTCTGCACCGCCCTTGCAAACCTCGCCATTGCGCTCACCACCGGGTACGGCATACGCACCCCAGTGAATAAACATTCCGAATTTGGCATCACGCCACCAGGCCATTCGTTCATCGTCACTAATGGCTGCCACTTCTTCCGCCTGACTTTCTTCCTTTGCCTTTTGCTGACAGGCAGATCCAATGAGTATCAGAGCTACCAATAAATAATTTGTTGCTTTCTTCATTTGTATTTAATTTCTACTTTCCGGGTTTTACAATTTCGATCTTCACTTTGCTATTCACATGACTAAGGTAGAAACACCTGTCGTTCGCGCTTATAACTATTGTGTCTTATGTGATTAATTATGGACCAGTTTAACTGTTTGCTTCTTTGCTTGGACAGTGTATCGTTACTGCTTTGTAAATACTTTAAAATTCTTGTATCGTGCAGACCGGGTAAACATGTGTCGCAACCCTATTCTACCCTCTGTGACTGGTTTTGTGCCAGACAAGTCCCATTCATAGGTTTTATCATGATCATCCCCAGCCACACGAAGGGTTAACTGATCCTTCGTTTTGGTCCAGGTGAGGTGATAAGTTTTGCCCGGCAAAAACAACCCCGTTCGTTCATATGCCGGAGGTACTTCCGTCTCCCCGAAGGTTTCCTTGCTGCTGGCCGGATAGCGTCGCACCCGCAGGTAGTCGTTGGCAGGATCTTCGTTGACCATTGGAAAAGCGGCATAGCTGACGTGAATGGTATTCATATTGAGCCAGTATTTGCTCATGGTTGGCACCCTGCGATAGTCCGCCCACTCGGTGATGTCCTTGCCAAACTCACCCTCACCGATTCCGGTGGCCTGAATAAACAAGATGTTCACGTTGATCACCTGCTCATCGGTCCGGGTGTAGTCATATTCGATCTTTACATCGCCCTCAAAAGACGATTTAGTCCAAAGTACCGCATGGTGGGCATCATCCCGGTTTACAGGGCCGGCACTGAAAGTCATCCCCTCACTGGAGTTTTCGATGGTGGCCAGCTCGCCATCCAAAAACCATTGGTCAGTCCAGTCTCCAGTACAGGAATCAGAAAATACCTCCACCCACGATTCTGAACTACTTTCCTTCTGTGGTCCGGTGGTACACCCCGAGAGCATTAGAGTCAAAACCACTATGCTTATTTTCATTAAATCGTGCAAACCAAAAACTTTATAGGGTTGGGAAGAAAGCCATGTATAATCGGAAGGCTTTCTACCAGAAATCATTGCCTTTCTCTACCTGCAAACTTCTGTACTTCTCAATAAACAGACTATCAAGCTCTGGAGAGTCCTTGTATTTCACTCGCAGTTCGGTGAGCTTGGTTTTCAACTCATCGACTACTTCTGCATAGGCAGGATCGTCAATGACATTGTTCATTTCCTGTGGGTCATTGAGGCGATCATACAGCTCCCACTCATCCACATCAAAATAGAAATGAACCAGTTTGTATTCTTCGGTGACAATCGCATAATGACGCTTCACCATGTGTACACTTGGGTATTCATAATAGTGATAATAAACCGCATCTCGGTCCCACTTTTCTCTGTCACCAACCAGCAGTGGCATCAAACTCTCGCCCTGCATATCCGATGGTGGAGCAATGCCTGCTGCACTCAGTAATGTTTGTGCAAAATCGAGATTCTGCACCATCTCAGTTTCCACAGTGCCTGCTTTTACTGTGCCGGGCCAGCGAACCATCAGCGGGGTTTTGAACGACTCGTCATAGATGAATCGCTTATCAAACCAGCCGTGCTCACCGAGGTAAAAACCCTGATCGGAAGTATAAACGACGATGGTGTTTTCGGCTAGACCACTTTCATCCAGGTAATCCAACACCCGACCCACATTGTCATCTACAGAAGAAATACATCCGAGATAATCCTGCATGTAGCGCTGGTACTTCCACTTCATTTTTTCCTCATCCGTAAGCGAAGGCCAGTTTTGCTCAAACCAGTTATTGATAGAATCAAGAATAGGGTCGTACAAAGCTTTCTGCTCCTCAGTGGCTCTGCCATACGGGCCATAAAATCCATTTTCAAACTCCTCTACTTTAGGTGAAGCCTTGTCACCCATCTTCGCCACAAGCTCTGGTCTGATTTTACTATCGTGGCTGTACATCATGTGCGTGAGTAGGTTCATCTCCGCAGTTTTAGCCGCAGTTCCCCGGTTTTTATAATCATCAAAAAGACTTTCTGGCTCTGGAAACTGCTTCTTGGTGAACTCTGCAAACTTATCAGGCCTTGGCCACCAGGGGCGGTGCGGAGCCTTGTGCATGTACATCATCATGAAAGGTTTCTCCTCATCACGCTTCTCTTTAAGCCAGGTCAATGTCAGATCGGTAATCACATCGGTGACATAGCCCATGATGGTAGTATCACCTGACGGAGTATTGAAATCCGGATTGAGGTAATAACCCTGACCTGGGAGGATCATGAAATCATCGACTCCTTTGGGGTTGTTGCCAAAGTGAAGTTTACCAAACATGGCTGTTTGGTATCCATTGGCTTGAAAAATCTGAGGAAAGGTCACCTGGGTAGTATCAAATGGCATGAGGTTATCAATCTTGCCATTGATGTGGGTATGTTTTCCTGTGAGGATCGTGGCTCGTGATGGCGCACAGATGGAGTTGGTCACTGTGGCATTGCTAAAGCGCATACCTTCATTGGCCAGTCGGTCAATGTTGGGTGTTTCGATGAGCTCACTCCCATAAGCACTGATGGCTTGGTAAGCATGGTCATCAGACATGATGAAGAGGATATTGGGTCTGGAATCCACAGGTTTCTCCTTCGGCGTGCAGGCACTAAAGAGCACTAAAAAGGACATTGCGATAAAAGCCGCGGTGTTGGTCTTGTATAGGTTTTGCATTTTGATCATTCTGACAAAGGGCTATAAGTCACTGTGATGGTACCTTTAGTTATTGAATCCTTGAAATCCACTCCAATTCGATAGGCAGGGGCTCCTTCTCGCAAATGTTCTACGGGCACCAACTCATCCAAAATTTGTAGTTCACCATCAGAGCTGCTTACTTCTACTTTTACTTTCATTCCATTTTCCGTCAGGATCACGGTTTTCTCACCTTCCACTTCATAATCAGCCAGGGTCATGATGGCCGTGCCGAAGGTCACAGGTTTGTACGCTGAGAATCGATCGGTAACCGTTATTTTTCCAACACCGGACTTGTCATTTTCGACAGTTCGTATCAAGGTATTCAGGTAAGGAATTTCATAAGCAGTAAGTAAATCCATCACAACCTGATCTTTCTCATCCGTAAAGTTCGCTTCCAGCACCTTCCCTTTAAACTCCCTTCCCTTTGACTGAAGGGCGCCATCAATGCGCGGCACAGGGTGCCCCCAGGAGCTGCGTGCCGGGTTATCATCAGAAAAGGCCCCGGCGATGTATGAAGGTGCTCCAATATCCCCTGCCAAAATTTCCTCTCCATACGCTATTATATAGCTTCCCACATCCATGTGGTTGTGGTTTTCATTGTTGTGCCCGGCTTTAATCGATATAGAAAACGGCACTTCTTGCTGTCCGCGTGAAATCACCACGCCATAATCCTCAAAATACGTCACCGAAGGCAGGGCAACAGGGAATGGTTCTTCGGAAATGTACTTCTTGTAGTCAGCACCCAAAACGATAGACTGAACTGCCTCATCAGGCTTGAAGTAACTGGACTTTTGTGCACCGTAGTATTTGGTGGCCATGAGATAAGCGAAATTGTCACTTTCTTTTTTAACCCGTGTGACACCATCAGAAAACGGTGAATAGAGCCCGGGATGAATTTGAAAAACTTCCGGAAAATTGGCCACTCGTCGAAGTTTTTCCGGATCATTAAACTCGAACAAGTTGATTTTACCATCAGTATAATCGTGAAGGACCTCTGCCAGGTAGAGGTAGTGTCCAAAGCCATAACTCCAATAGCCTGTTCCCTCAGAGCAATAGCCATCCTCTCCAAAACCGGACAGATAATATTTCATGCTATTGATCGCGCTACCTATGGCCTGTACACGTTCGTCATAGTCATCCGAAGAAACGATTATGGTAAAAAGTGAACCACTGGTACACACAGAATTCCAGTTGCTCGTGCTCCTGATCCAGCTGTTACTTTTCGGTTTCAGCTCTTTGGTAGATTGCAGATAGGAATCGGTAATTCTCCAGCGTAGTTGCCCGTTAATCTCCGCCCGTAATTCATCAGATAATTTATCCTCCAGTACAGCATCGGCCAGTGCCAGCACCAAACCAAACTTTCTGGCGCCCAAATCAATGTGTACCCGCTTGCCTTCGAGTACCGTATTTTCATCGTCATCGTGATTGGGGTGAAGCCAGGACTTCATCGCCATGATCGCCCTGATATGCTCTTCTATTGGTTTGAGGTAGCGGCCGTCATTGAGCATGCACTCTGCCAGAATGTATTTTTCAAGCCGATCCATGGTTCGGTAATACCTCGGCTTGTAGATGCCCCGGTTGCCTTCTTTATTGGCTCTTCTGTATATCTCATCGCTAATCGGCACCTCTGGCGCACGATCTATCAGTTCATCAGCTTCTTTGAGGTAATACTCACCCAAATCAGTGGAGCCAAAGGCCACCCAATACGAGCGATCTGTATAAGCAGGTGCTGGCTGATAAGCCTCTTGGGGCACTACCTCCTTCAACAGTGCCAATTGCCTGGCATTAGGATGAATGGTATCGCCTTGCACCAGGGAAAGATACTCTCCGATATCCAGTGCTTTTTCCTTCTCGGAAGGCTCTTGCGAGCATTGCACCAAAAGAAAGGCAGAACAAAGCAGTGTTATAAAGTATGGGAATTTCATGATCTATTGTTTGGGTTTTCCTTTGATGTAACCAATGGATTTCAAAAACCTGTCTGTTTCGAGTAATGTAAGTGTATAGAATTTTCCATCGTATTTGTAGTTATTAAAAAAGCCATGCCCCGCCTCATCATAGAGAAACAGGTCACACCTCCCGCCTACCGAATCCATTTTAGATTGATAACTTTCTGCTACTGACACTGGGATCAAATGATCCTCCCTTCCCAAAAACACGATCGTGGGCGGTGCGCTCTCAGTAATGTTGTGAGCGGGTGAAATCTCCCTCCAGCGCGCACCCATACGCTCCTTCTGGAATCCTTGAGGGCCATTGTCAAACACGGGATTGAAAAGCACCAAAGCATTGGCCTTTGAGCTGATACCAAGATCTTCATCCGGCTCATCCAAGCCTGGTAATACGCCACATGCAGCCGCCAGATGTCCCCCAGCCGATCCACCCGAAGCAGCAATTTTATCCGGATCAACATTCAGCTCCTCTGCATGCTCCCGCAAAAAACGAATGGCAGATTTGGCATCCGCTACCGATTCATAGGGGGTGGTTTGATGTCGGTTTTTCACCCGATAATCTACCAGTACTGTGATCATGCCTCGAGATGCGAAATATTCAGCCTGTGGCTCAAACTGCCCGATAGTACCTCCATTCCAGCCTCCACCAAAAAAGAAAACGATGGTTGGGTATTTTTTTCGATTCTTGAATTTGGGAGGATATCTCAGGATCATATCCAGCGCTACCGTATCCATGACTTTATAGGTGATCGTATCTGACTGCAAGCGGTCAGAGTCAACCAAATACTGCGACCGAACACTCGATGACCAGATCAATAATATGATCGAAAAAAGGAACCCTTTCATTTTATATCTTTTCCAGACTGACATAATATGCTCCTAAGGTTTCACCATTATCCAGGGTAAACCATGTCTGCAGTTTGCTTTCCCCTACTTCCAAGTCTATGACAAATTCCACATACTCAGCAGTGGGATCCACTTCTTTTACCTCATCTATGTCCTGAATATTAAGCCTTGCCTTCGAAACTGAAATCGAAGTACTTTCAACACTCTCCGTAACACTGGTTCCTGGCAGTGATGGCCGCACTTCTGCTATTTCATGCAATGCCAAATGCGTCTCTTCTGGCCACCTGCGAAGCTTCACGCTGTAACTTCCGCTTTCCTGAACATCAACCAGCCAGTATCCATTGTCCTTAACCGCGGTACGGATGTGCCGCTGGTGCCACGGGCTGGCCTCTGCTTCTGTATGCCAATCATGAGCAATTAATCGGGTAGGATTATCTGCACTGTGTCCCACATAGATGAAAGGCTGGTCTTCATAGGTGGGTGAGATCTTGGCCCACCACGAGTCATAGTAGTCCCGGTAAGCCTGTACCTTATCAGGATATTGATCCGCTATATTGGTCTGCTGCCCGGGATCAGTCTCGATGTTGTAAAGCTCCTCTCCATCCACCAATCGCCATTTTCCCTGCATCAGAGAAGTTCTTCGCCATGGTTGTGGCACCTCTATGCGCTGTGAGTTAGTAATCACTATCCGGTCTGCAAATGCTGAGTGATCTCCATTGATCAGGGGCACCAAACTTTGCCCATCGAACTGTATTTTTGGATTCACCTTCAGGTTGCATAAGTCCACAAGTGTAGGCAATACATCGTAGTGAGCCGTCAACTCGTCAATATCCTTTCCCTGATTTATCTCCCCACGGTCCCATCGGATGAACAAAGGCACCCGATGACCACCCTCGTATTTGCTGGCTTTTATTCCACGCATTCCGGCGTTGAAGCCCTGGCCAATAAAACCATCCAGGCGATGACCTTCTGCCTTGGCGCCTTGGGCAGTGCCATTATCTGTAGTGTACACAATGATGGTATTCTCAAGCTTTCCACTTTCCTTCAGGTAGGCCATCAACTTACCTACATTCTCGTCAATGTTTCTAATCATGCCCAGGAAAGGTGCGTGAGGAATGCTATCGTTCCCTTCCAGGTCCTTGTAATACTTATCCTCCACGAAATATGGAGAATGTGCCGTATTGGAGGGTATATAGCAAAAGAAGGGCTGGTCCTCTCTCGAATCGATCCATCGGATCGCCTCTTCAAACCAAATATCAGCACTGTAGCCCTCATACTGCTGCTGCACTCCATTGTGGAGATACGTGTCATTGAAATAGTCATTATCCCAATAATCCATGGTCTGCTCCATACCACCTCCGCCGTGCGTAAGCACCTCATCAAACCCATTGTCCTGAGGCCTGAAAGGGTAGTTATCGCCCAAATGCCACTTACCAAAAATACCCGTGGAGTAGTTGTTGTCTTTAAAAATCTCTGCCGCGGTAGTTTCGCGCTCCAGCAACAGGGAGCGACCATTTACGGTATGCCAAACCCCTGTGCGATTGCTATGATGTCCGGTGATTAGTGCCGCTCTGGTGGGAGAACAAGTGGGGCTCACATGGTAATCCGTAAATCGAACACTGCTGTCATGTAGCTGATCAATGTTGGGTGTTTGGATAAAGGGATTGCCCAAAGCAGAGATATCACCATAGCCCTGATCGTCAATCAGGATCAGGATTACGTTGGGCTTTTTAGCAGAAGTGGTCTGCGGCGAACAGGAATGAAGGTTTAAAACCAAAATCAAAATAGACATCCTCATCGCTGAATGCAAAACGTATAGGAATGTCTTGTTCACTGCCATTTTGGAATCTGTCATTAGGAGACTGTTGAGTAGTTTGATAAACATTGGTTTAACTGATAAGCATTGTTTCACGAATAACAAAGCTGGTCATAGTCTGAAAACGATGATATCATCTATAGTTCATTGACTATAAACAATGACTCGTTGACATCCATCCTGATTATTTAATCAAATCACTTGGCGCATAGCCAAATTGCTTTTTGAATCGTCGGCTGAAGTAGAGAGGATCATTGAACCCGACCGTATTGGCTACCTCGGAAACATTGAAGTTTTTGGTTTTTAAAAGAGAAGCCGCTTTTTTCAACCGAATGGTTCTGATAAACTCATTGGGCGACATGTCTGTGAGCTCAGTAATCTTCCGATATAGTTTTGATGAGCTGAGGGCCAATTCCGAACTCAGAAAAGCTGGAGTCAAATCAGGGCTCCCAAGGTTGGCTTCTATGATTTCCTTTATTTCCGAAATCAAATCAATGTCCAGTTGTGAATGCGCCAGGCTGGTCACATCACTTTCCGTTTCATCAGAAAATCGCTGCTTAAGTTCCAGTCTGGTTTTGATGATATTATCTATTCTGGATTTCAACAACGAAGGATCAAAAGGTTTCACCAGATAACCATCAACACCAATTTTATATCCCTTGATTTTGTTTTCATTTTCGCCCAGGGCCGTGAGTAACACGATGGCGGTATGACTGATTTTCTCATCACTTTTGAGGGCTTGTACAAATTCGAAACCATCCATGACCGGCATCATCACATCCACCACACAAAGCACCGGTTTTACCTTTCGGCAAAGCTCCAGTCCCTCTTTTCCATTCTCCGCACCATAGATCTTATAGTATTCAGAGAGATACTCCATCACATAGTTTCTCAGTTCCGGATTATCATCTATCACCACCACTGACGACTTCACATCGGTGTTGGTCTTAGGCGCTACATAGGCACCAAGGGGATTCGATGATTTCATTGAACCCAGTAGCTCAACTTCTTGCTTTTCATCAATGAAGCTGGAGATTTCACTGCTCTCAAAAGCGGTTTTGGAGATTGGTAGCTCCACCGTAAATATGCTGCCTGAATCCGTGGAGCTCTTGACTGCTATGCTGCCTTTGTGAATCTCTACCAAAGACTTGACAAGCGACAGCCCAATACCCGTACCTGTTGTACTCTCTTTGCTATTGGTGGCCTGATAAAACCTGGAGAATATTTTCTCCTGACTCTCAGCAGGGATTCCAATTCCATCGTCACTCACCTCTATCAGCAGGGTTTTGGTGTCTTTCTCTTTCACACCCACAAACAGGTCGACATGACCATGGCTATTGGTGAACTTCAGGGCGTTGGACAGCAAGTTGTACAGTATTTTATTGTACTTATCCACGTCTATCCAGCACACGATCGACTCATCTTCAATATGAAAATTGAAGTTTATGTTTTTGGACTCAGCCAAATCTATGAATGAGTAGAAAATATTATTGGTGTAGGGTAAGATGTCGACTTCAGACACTTTCAACTTCACTTCCCCGGCTTCTGCCCGCCTGAATTCAAGGATTTGATTGACCAGTCTCAGCAGCCTGTTGGTACTATGGTCTATCAGGTTTGCTTTGTTTCTGATGAATTCATTACTGTTTTCATGCTCCAAAATTTGCTTGACCGGACCCAATATTAAGGACAAGGGTGTTCTCAGCTCATGAGAAATGTTGGTAAAAAATCTCAGCTTTTCATTGTTGAGTTTTTCATCCCGCTCCCGCTGTACCTTTTCGGTCAGGAGTTCCTGTTTTAACTGAATCCGAAATTTGATTTGTTTCCTCATGAAATAGCCAAACAGACCCAATACCAGAACCATCAGCGCAATTCCCTGATAACTCGCCCAAAATGGAGGCAATATCTGAATGCTGTAGGAGGAAACCTCACTCCATTTTCCATCACTGTTGCTGGCCCTAATCTTGAAATTGTAGGTTCCATGAAGCAAATTGGTGTATTGCACTGTTCTGGAGTTGCCACTGGTTTCTACCCAATCCTCATCAAAACCTTCCAGCATGTATTGAAACTTATTCAAACGCTGGTTGGTATAGGAGGCCGTAGAAAATTGAATGGAGAAGTTTCTGTTTTCATGGTTTAAACTGACGCTTCTGGAATAATTCAGGCTCCTATCGAGGAGCACCTGACCATTGAGCTGTACGCCCGGCAAGACCAGCTCATTGTTTACTTTGAACTCCGTGATGATTGGCTTGGGCGACCACTCATTTTCCTTAATATTCAATGGAGAAAAACTGATCACGCCATTTTTTCCTCCTAAGTAAACCTTCGAGTTATTGAAATTGTAAAATCCACTGGAACTGAATACATCGAGCCTGTTCCCACTGTTTACATTGTAAATATTGGCCTGGTTGCTACCCACATCATAGCGGCATATATTATTGTTGTTCATATTGAGCCACAAAAAACCATTGGCGTCCTCCACCACATCTGTCACCCACTTATCCTTCAATTCTTTGGGTTCGGATATTTGTCTGAAGGCATTGCTTTCCGGATCAAAGACACCCAGTCCTTTTCGCGTGGCTGCCCAAATCATCCCTCGGGAATCAATGTTGATGTCACTCACATTTTGGTGTGGAAGCCCTCCGGAAGTTTGGCTCTCGGCCAGAAATACATCGGCCTTTCCATTGGCCAAATTATACCTGACCGCACCGCTTTCGGTAGCAAACCATAAGTTATCATCAAGGTCTACCCCCACCTTGTTGATGTCAAAATCTGGCAATATGCGAAGAGAGGGCTTATAAGTTTGCATATTTAATAACACGGCACCTTCGCCGTGAGAGCATACTACCAGCTTTCCTGCAAATACTCTGAAGTCAAAAATGGGTGTGTTATTAAAGCCTACGTCCACTATGCTTGAGCTTTTTTTGAGGTAATCGTAGATCAGTATTTTCCCATTCCACAAACCACAGTAGAACACAATGCCGTCATGCGAGTAGATACTGGCTATATCATAGGGGCCGTTGAATAACGGAACAAGATTACCCTCATCAGAAATGAACAGACCATTATGCCTGGTCGCCACCACAACTTCATCCTGATAGGTCTTGGAAAAGCCTCTGATTCTTGGCGCCTGGTTATCAATATACTTCGATATGTCCTTGTTGATTTTAAATTGATTTTCATAAGGATCATACTTATCAAGTCCTTCCTCTGTACCGATCCAAAGTACTCCTGATGGATCAAAATAAAGGGCTGAAACTAAATTATCCACAAGCGAATTATCCTCTGACAATACTGAAAAATACCATTGAAATTTACCTTCACTAATATCCTCCAGCGCGTCGCAAACCAACAAACCGCCGAGGGTTCCGACCCAATATTTACCATCCGGAGCTTGGGCCACACATAGAAAATAAGGTCCTAACTTCTCGCTTACTTTATCATCGGGAATTTCCAGATTCTTAAACTCATTGAGGCTCCTGTCAAACTTGTAAAGTCCTTTTCGGGTTCCGACAAAAATACCTCCCTGCTCATCTTCATAGATAAAGTATAAATAAGGATTTACTGCGCTGGCTCCGGGCACTTCCAGTGTGAAATATTCGATTTCCGAGATGATTCCAGTACTGCCGAGTTTGACCTTTGCTACACCGGCACTTTCATAAGCACCTATCCAAATATTTCCCTGACTGTCTTCAAAAATCTCCTTCACATAGTTAACCCCTTCCAGCGGAACCTTGGTGAAGGTGCTCTTATCCGGCTCAAACATGTACAGACCGGAATCTTTAGTTCCCACCCAAACCCGATCAAACCGATCCAGGTAGATAGAGCGGATTTCCTCATCTGGTAAACTATTCGGGTCATCGTCATCAGACAAGTAGGTAGTGAAAACATGCGTATCCAGATGCAAACGAGACAACCCTTTTCTGGTCCCAATCCATAGGCTATTCTTGGCACTGTCTAATTTCAGTGCTGTGATGTCATCATTGTACAAGGTGTTTCTAACCTCATCATTGCTGAGGAAGTTTTGAAACTGAAACCCATCGAACCGGTTAAGCCCATAGAATGTACCCAGCCAGATGAACCCCTGATTGTCCTGAACGATGTGTCGAATGGAATTATGCGACAGTCCATCCTTATCATTGTAATGCTCAAATTCTATACTTTGAGACCCGGCGTAAAAGCACGACAGGATAAGTAAGAATATGATGGGTAAATGTTGTTTCATCGGGGTACCGCTTTGCGCACAATAATCTAATTCATTCTTGACAAAAAAGCTGGAAATGGTGCTCCAAAAGGAAAAACAGGGAGCTGATCCGGATGATTCTTCCTATCCAATTCACGATTTCGCATAGATGATCACCTATTTTTCCGGCAGCACAAACTCTACATTTGTCAGCTTCACCACGATGGGGTTTGGCCAGATCTTGTCGTTGTAAACACGCTGAGCTCTGGTGACTGATATCTCCAAATTATGTGAACGCTGAGTGAATAGTGAGACTGGTTTGTTAGTAGGTGAATATTCCACCACCATATCATTCTGCCCCAGCACAGAAATCTCAGTCTCCTCTGTTGCGCGGATACTCTCTGTGTAAAACAGTCGTCTTTTACCTTTGAACCACTCTGGCTGATTGGTAATGAACACATAGGCGGTATTTTCGTCTTTGGCTTTAGTAAACCACAAATCACCATCTTTGATTTGAGTGGGCGCGGTTCTTACATTTTTGACCGCTTCATCGTTAATGAACATCCAAAGGGCCATTTCACGCAGACGCTCTTCCTGCTCAATGGGTATTTCGCCATTGGGTTTCGGCCCCACGTTCATTAGAAAATTACCGCCTTTGGCCCTGATCTCAATCAGCTTGTTAATCAAATCACCACCGTCTTTGTAAACTTCGTTGGTAGGCTTATAAGCCCACTGCGTACCCATGGTCATGCATGTCTCCCAGGGCCCGGGCATGGGTTCGTTCGGGATTTTCTGCTCCGGGGTATTCATCTCCCCACGGGTTACCACGATTTCAGGATACTTTTCGTGCACATATTGCACAAGATTCTTCTTGGAAAACGAGTCGAAAAATGCAAAATCGACTTTGCCATAGTTGGTGAATAATTCATCCACCTGCTTTTTGGAGTATTCAAACAGTTCCGCGTTTTCAGTCACCTGGGTCATAGGCCCTTTGCGCGAGATCAGGTGTCCCTGCTGATGGATGAAGCTGAAATCTTCAGGAGAATAGTAGAAGCCCACTTTCAGCCCAAACTTTCGCAAAGACTGAACCAGCATACCGGTAATGTCCTTACCGTAAGGGGTGTTCATGATATTGAAATCGGTGGTTTGAGTATCCCACATACAAAAGCCATTGTGGTGCTTAGTAGTAAAAACCACATACTCCGCGCCGGTTAACTTAAACAACCTGGCCCATTCGTCGGGATCAAATTTGTCGGGATAGAAGGTCTTCGGGAGTTCATTCATGTACCGCTGAAGGTAATCTTCTGATGCACCCACCATGGAGTGGCTGATGACACTCCCAAGCTGTGAATCCATACTCCAGTGTATGAATATCCCAAATCCCATATCCATAAAATCTTCTTCCAATTCGGGTTTATTTTTCAGCTGGCCAAAAAGTGAAACACTCAACATACACAGCAGCATGGTCATCAAAAATTTTTTGAGTTTATTCATGGTCTTGTTCGTTCGTGGTTTATCGTTTAATTCATTCATAAATCCCCCTCTATCAGGGGCCAGGAGTCAAAATCTCTGTTGAGCTTTTGGCCATCTACTGATTGCATCACCCACTGGTTGTGCGGGGCTTTGGTATCGTAGCCCAGTAGTGGGCCATCGGGAAACTGAAATTGAGTATTTAGTACCTCAGGGTCAGGGTTTTCACGAATCACCTCCTCGAATATGGCAGCAGTCTGAACCTCCTGAAATACGGCCACCAGTCCAAACTCACTGGTGGAATAGATGATAATGCTCACATCATTGGGCCCTGAATAAGCAGACCAGTTTCCCTCTTCTGCTATTACCTGCATTTCATGTGGAACCGACACAGGACCTGCAGCACAGGCAAAGTTTTCGTACACGCCGGTGTTATTCCAATGCATAAAATCATCACCGGGACCTGAGAGGTGAAATACCTCAGACAGATGATCAGCAGTATCGTTGAGAAAAAGGCAAATAGGTCTGGTGACGATTTGTGATTTCCTGCCCCTGTTGACACCTCCGGCGCTCAGCAGAAAATGCCGACCAGCACTGCTGATCTCCGGGGAGGCTTCCGGGCCGTGCCCCTGGCGCACAAAATATCCGTCCTCTTTGTCAAAAAGCAACTCAACAAACCGATCTGCCGGACGATAAGGCATACATGCTCCCATGAACGCATGCCTCATGGCCACTCCAACATGATCATCATAATCATCTATGGCAGCATAGCTTAGCCAGGATTTTACGAATGCCGAGTGATAATCTGTGGTGAGTTCCTGGATGCTTGCTTTTTCATATCTTCTGCGCATCGGTGGGAAATGTTTCAAATTGAAGCTGCTCAGCCCATAGCTCCAGTTGATATAATCAAGCACCTCTCTGGCCGTTTTACTTACTTTTTCAGACGCAAACGCTTCAATATTGAGTAAAGCAGTAATGGTGTATCCCAAATATGGAATGGAATTGAATTCATATAAACCATTGGTTTTCATTTCTTCCATGAGGGATAACAGTTTCTCCTCCATACCATTCCGAACATTGTCATAGTAGCGGTCCGTATTGCCGTGCAGCTGTACCCAACGATTTTTGAGGTAACGAGAGCCTTCGGTCATCAGCATATGGTTCTCAGTTTCCATCACCATTCCCAAAGTTCTGGGAACTGTATAGCTGAACTTGCCTCCATCCTCTATCATCAATACCTCCAGCAGGTACTTTTTGGTTTCAGGATATAAGACATCTGGTCGTTCACCAAATTTCCAAAGGATGGTGGTCAGGATGGTGAGTGTAAAATCATAATCTCCTTTGGGGTTCATGGACCAAGAGGAACCGCAATTTCCCCAAACCGGAAGTCTTTGTATAACGGCATTTACGTCTGACACATCTTGCCGCAATAGCAGCCTGGCCAGAAGAATGATAGCGGCATCCCCCTTTTTCACTAACATGTCCTCGGTAATGGGCATGGCAGCAATGGTCTTGTAAATGCTATCGGCAAAAGCAGATTCCTTTTTCCATTCCAGTGTCCGATCATGAGGAACATCCACATTCCCAGCCTCCATCTCCACATCACGGTATTTGATAGCCCCTAAAACCTGTGATTTGAGCTGAATGTTGTTGGCTAATAACAACATCGCAATGGAAAAAATAACGATGTATTTTACTACTTTCTTCACCTTAGACATGCTTGACCTGTTCTTTATCCTAATCTATGTTAGGCGAGTTTTCAATTCTGAATTCGTTTACTCGCGACATTAGTGAACCACATCATCGGTGCTAACCGGAGCATCCGTCATCTGGAGTACCAGCCTACCACCTTCAGTAATCTGGCGATGATTGATCGTGTTGCCATTGACCCGCTTATTATTCCAATGCGCCGATTCTACATAGACATGATCCGGGCTGTTGTTAATGGTTTCAATGGTGAATTCGGACCGGGAGTAAAAATCCGGGTTCAACTCAATACGTACCTTATCAAAAATGGGACTGCCAATTTGGTATTCGGGATCTTCGTCTGTTCCCCCATTCATTTGAAATAAGCCTATTTTCATCAATACTGCCAAACTTCCCATCAAACCCTGATCTTCATCTCCATTGTAGCCGGAAGCGGGAGATAATCCACTAAAGGTTTTCCTGACCACATTGCGCGACCAGTATTGGGTCAGGTCTGGTCTTCCTATTTTTTGAAAAACAAATGCGGTCTGTATGGAGGGTTGATTTCCATAATTAATGGGTATTCTTCTGTATTCTGGGTGTTCTTCCACGTCGTGAGAAGTGCCCGCTGTGAATCCCAATTTAATGGCCTCTTCAAATTGCCTATTGAGTTTTTGCACCGCTTTTTCTTCGCCACCCATCAGCTGAGCCAACCCCGCTAAGTCATGTGGCACAAACCAGGTAGCCTGAGCACTGTTTGCTTCTATAAAACCTACTTTGTAATCGTAGGGATCGAAATCCTCGTGCCACTGGCCTTCCACATTCTTTGGACGCATCCATCCCGTAGATTCATCATAAACGTTTTTGAAATTTTCAGATCGCTTTAAGAAGTACCTGTAATCCTCCTGATGCCCTAGTTTTTTGGCGAATTGGGCAAGTGTCCAATCCTGATAGGCATACTCCATAGTGAGACTTCCGCCATCCTGATGGCCTCCAAATTTTCCTTCCGGCAAAGGATAGGGCACGTAGCCTTTTTCCAGGTAGTATTTCAAACCCCCTCCTAAATTGGTATCGTGCTCATAGCCTGCTTTTTCCATGATACCGCCGGGCATATGATTCTTTTTCAGTACCTGATAAATTTCCTCCAGATCTCCATCAATCAACCCTTCCTGAACCGCGCTCACGATAAAAGGGGTGCTGGATGCACCAGTCATCACATAGGTGTAATTCCCTCCTGATGGCCCCCTGGGCACCAGGCCACCATCTTTTTGATATTGTAAAAGCGAAAGGACAAACTGTTGCTTTATCTCGGGATAAACCAGTCCCCACAGTGTATTGATGGTCCACTGGGCTCCCCAAAAGGAATCGGAGTTAAAGTGGTTGAACTGAGGTTTGCCACTGTTATCCAGAGGTAGTTGTCCCACCCTGAAGGTCGCACCCGTATTGTCCGGATAGGCACCATTCACGTCGTTGATAATTCTCCTTCCCTGTAGGGCATGCCATAAGTCTGTATAAAATCTTCGCTGGTCTGTTTCGGTGCCGCCCCCCACTTTGATTCTGCCCAATAAACCATTCCATTCATTCTTAGATTGGGACACCACACGGTCAAAATCCGAGTGTGGCAATTCTTCCTTGATGTTCAACCCGGCATTGTCCACAGAGGTGTAGGAAATGCCTACTTTCATGAGGACTTCCTCTTCAGGGTTCGTGAGTCGAACCAAATAGTTTTTGGTCTCACTGTCTTGTTCGATAGCCGCTACGTCTGTGCTGAATATTACTTTAAAGTAAACTGTAAATGGTTTGGGCCTTCTTCCGGTAGCCTCCATGACTACTTTTCCTGAAAGTTCATTATCACCGCTCTGCGTCAATTCACCATCAATGTTTGCACAAGGCCCCAGCATGGTATGAAGGTTAAATAACACGGCAGGACGTGCGTTTTTTGGAAAGGTATATTGATGCAATCCTACACGCGTAGTACTGGTTAATGCTGATTTTATGTCATACCTATCAAGTTCTACGTAGTGATATCCGGGTGATATTTTTTCAGTTTCATGACTGAAACCGGAATAAAAATCCTGGTAGATGGTACTTTCATTCGCATCTGATAAGGTCACTGGCATTACGGACACTCCAGACATTTGCCATGCATGAATGTGGCTAAATCCCTTGATGGTATCGGTTTTATACCTGTAGCCGCTTCCCCATGCACCATCAATTTCGGTATCAGGGCTGAGATTCACCATCCCAAACGGTCTGCTTGCTGATGAGAAGAAAAACCACCTGGAATTCTCTGTGTCCAAGGCGGGGTATACCAGCTCGGTCAGTGATTTGGTGTCCTCAAACTTGTCTGGCGCATTCACATTTAGTTTGCATGAACCAGCAACACCCAGCATCAGGCATAGTAAAAAATGTATGTATAATTTATTCTTAACCATTTATATTCTCTTTAAAGAATCATGAGTTGAGTTTTCGACGAATCACACAGAATGCATTTCCGGCTTTTCAACACTTCGACTTTACTCATTTGATGTTTTCATGGATATGATTTTCCCAGTCTCCACTGATCACAGGAAGGGCTGAAAAGATCACATAGAACCTCTAGCTTTAATTTGTTAAGCATACCACTTGCTTATCTGGCAGATGTCACTCCTGGTACGCCAGCCAATCAGTACCTGATTTCGGCATACTTCCTCCTACTAAAAATAGAGGTGAGGACCAGATGAAACACTACCAGAGTGAAGCTTCAAAAGGCAGACAAAAAAGTTTCATCCGCCTTTTGAAACAACATTGACATTAGAAGATTATAAAAACCAATCTGCTAGTATCCATCATTTTGGGAAATGGATGGAATGGTTCTATCAATCTCTTTCTGAGGAATCGGACGCAGATAATGCGTGCTCTTCATTTGACCTAATGCTACAGTCCATGGGTTCATAGACGAGGTGCGCTCGACCAGTTTTTCAGTTCTTTTCAGGTCATACCATCTGCAGTATTCACCCATCAATTCCCTGGCACGCTCATCCAATATCATATCGATATCCAGATTTCCGTTCGCTCTGTAGGATACTGTAGCCATAGAGGAGAGATTGGCTGGCTGTGATGCACACAAAGGATCACTTCCTGCATTGGCACCAAGTGCTCTGTCAACTATCGCATTATAATAAACCTCTGCACTCCCCAGGTTACCATTGGACGCTCCCTTCAGGATGGCCTCAGCGGCAATCAAATAAGCTTCAGCAGATCTGAAAAGTGCCAGATCAAATGTCCCTTGTGCTTCGTCATACGGGAGACCTGGCTGCCAGAACTTCCACATAAGAGGAGTCATATCCTTGATGTGATAAGGCGTAACAGGATTAATCCCGATTTCATCCAGATTCAGTACGGCATAGCGCTTGCTACCTCCTACATCCATGCCCTTGTCCGAAGCGCTGGCAGGATTGTTCCATGGAGGAAAATAAACAACCGTATCTCCTGTTGCAATATTGATGGTGGTACCTGGATTATTAAGATCCGGAACAAAGTCGTTAACGTCACTCAAGGCGTACATCGCTTCCACAAAATTGTGATGATATCTGGTATCGAGTGTCGGATCAAACAACCTGTAGGTCGCTGGAGTAGTGATGTAAGTGTTTCTGCCTCCATGACGGTTATAGTCGCCCGTTCTTCCCGGAGAGCCGGGGATACTTTCGGCATCACCCCCGAAAAGGGAATGGTAATCATTACCTATTTGATACTCACTAGGCTCATCATTATCACTACCATTGGTTTGAATATTATTGCTGTACTGTACCGCAAATACGATTTCCGCATTTTTATCATTCTGAGCCGGGAAAGTCTCCTCCAGCGGATTCTCAGCGTGCAGCGGGAATAACTTGTGATACTCTGGCTCCAGCGGATACTCTGCTATGATCATATCTGCATAATCAACCGCCTTGTCAAAATCAGCGGCCGTTCCTCCCAGCGAATTGTTATAATTCCATCCTCTTGTGAGGTGAACCCTTGCTAAAAGAAACTGTGCAGCACCTTTTGTGGCTCTGCCATATTCCGTATTGCCTTTAGTGGGCAATACTGCTTCTGCCTCTTCCAAATCTTTGATGATCTGATCATAAACCTGATCTGCAGGTACTTTGGTCACTTCTCTGCTGGCGGTAGTAGTTTCCACCAAAGGCATCGGAATATCGCCCCACTGCTGCACGGCATAGAAATAAGCAAATGCTCGCAGGAACTTTGCCTCTCCCACTCTGATAGCCAGGACATCAGCGTCTATTCCCTGTACATCATGCTGTCTTGAGATCGCAGTATTGGTTCTGGAAATTTGACTGTAGAGCAAATCCCACAAGTTTGTGGTTGCGCCTACATTAGGAGTAAAGCGGGTATCGTAGGTGTTTAGTACACTCCCCTGATTTCCGCTGCCTGCTTCATCCCAGGCCAGGCTGGTGAAGAGGTCCGTACCCATCATCACCAAATCACGCTCCTTGTGTATTTCCCTAAGCTTGGTGTAGTTTGATCGAACTAGATCTTCGAACCCTTGCGCAGTAACGTAATAATTATCTGTGGTCTGATAGGAAACCGAATTCTCATCCAGGAAATCCTCGCAACCGGTACTGAACAAAGTCACAAGTACCAGAGCTACTATATATTGTTTATTAATTAGTTTCATTTTGTAAAATTTTGTGTTGGAAATAAACCGACTAGAAAGAGACATTTAAACCAAACAAATAGGTCGCAGATGGAATACCATCATTGTAAGTGCTGGAGTTAAATTCCGGATCCATTCCATCAAAATCGTGGAAAACAAATGGATTGGATACCTGGACATACATCCTGAAGTTGCTAAACCCGAATTTATCCAAGCCCGTAGACGGCAATGTGTAGCCTAATGTGATGTCAGAGATTCTGACAAAACTCGCATCCTGATAGAAAATCGCTCCTCTGTAAGGATTATTCGCAATACCTGGTCCATAGTACTCATTGGAAGGATTGTTAATCGTCCAGTAGTTGAGGTTCAGGGCATTGTATCTTCCCGCGCCAACTTCACCCATGGTTCCAGATAGCATGCTGTTTCTGTAGGTAGCTCCCTGGCTTGTGTAGATCAGGAAAGAAAGATCGAAATTGCCATAGGTAAACTTATTGGTCATACCCATTGTCCAGTCAGGCTGCTCAGAGCCAATCACTTTCCTGTCATCCTCACCTTCATTTGATGATATCTGACCATCATTATTTTGATCCACCACCTTTACCGAACCAGGCACCTGGTTGTATTCAGAAGCAGCTTCTTCTTCATCCAATTGCCAGATTCCGTCAAACTCATAATCGTAGTGAGACTGTAGTGGGTGCCCTACAAAAAGGCCTGTAGCAATATCAGCCTGTATTCCATCATTACCAATGGAGAGGATCTCATTAACATTTCTGGCAAAGTTGACACTTGTGGTCCATTTGAATTTAGAATTAACAACATTCACTGTATTCAAGCTCAACTCCACTCCTCTGTTAGCCACTTCACCCACATTGGTGGTCACACTACTGAAACCTGAAGAGGTCGGGATTTGCTCATTATAAATCAAATCCACTGTTTTTCGGTTGTATACTTCCAAACTAGCACTGATCCTGTTTTTAATGAATCCCATATCAAGACCGATATTCAATTCCTTACTTTTTTCCCATTTCAGGTTTCTGTCTGCCAAATTTGACGGAGCAAATCCGTATGCCTCGGAACCATCAAAGTCATAAGGCGTATTGACCAATCGTGCTTGCGTGCTGTATGGAGAAACAGAACTGTTACCTACCAAACCATAACTCACTCTCAACTTCATATCGGAAATAGCTTCAATGCTGTTGATGAAGTCTTCTTCACCCAATCTCCAGGCCACTGCTGCGGATGGGAAAAAGTCCCATTTGTTACCCTCACTCAACTGTGAAGCACCATCCCATCTGCTGGTAAGCGTAAGTATGTATTTGCTTTTGTATCCGTAAATGAGTCTTCCCATATAGGAAAGCAAAGATCTTTCGGTCAGTCTTGTGTCCAACTGGACAGGTCGGCCTGTGCCATAAGCGTACCAGAGAGAATTGTAGGGAAGTTCATCCACGTAGCTATCCATTTCTTCGTTTCGTTCCTGGAAGCTACTTTGTACTCCGGTCAGCGTGAAATCGTGCTCACCAACCTTCTTATTATAGGTGATAATGTTATCCAGGGTATAATTGGATATATCATCCGTCTGGCGAAATGATCTTGGCAGCAAGGTAGTTTTCCTGTCTTTGGTCATCGTACCTCTGAACTGACCAAACCTGGAATTATCCACGCTGGCAGAAAGAGATGATTTGATAGATAATCCATCTACTGGAGTCAATTCGATGTAAGCATTTCCGAAGAAAGTGTTAGACCTGGTTTCATCCTGAAAGTTGTAAGGATCAATTTCAATGAGAGGGTTCAAAACCTGCTTATCGTTGATGCCCATCCAGGCTGCGTAACCATTCCATTCAAGCTCCTGGTTTTCATCAGGATTAAGTACCTCATCGTAGTGGGCAACACCTGTTGGTCTCGCTCTGTAAGCACTTCTCAATGCTTCATTAGATCCCATTTCCTGCTTCGCCAGACTATAATTAGCTGTGAAACCTACTTTCAAGAAGTCATTGACTTTACTGTCCATGCTACCTTTAATGTTGTAACGCTGGAATTTTGTATTCTTCAAGTTTCCACCTTCATTCAAATACCCGGCTGAAAAATGGTAGTTGGTACTACCGCTTCCTCCACCCACTGATATGGAGTGATTTGTCTGCATGGCCGGATCGGATATTTCATCCAACCAGTCTGTACTTCTGCCGGACTCAACCAGGTCCATCTCTGTAGAAGTGAATGGTCTGGAAGTACCTCCATTGAGCTCATTGTCTGTAACGCTGGCCTTGTAAAATTGCTGAGCGTTCATCATGTCTGGTAGGTGGGCAGGTACTTTTACTCCTGCATAGCCACTGTAGCTTACTACTGGTTTGCCAGTGGATCCTCTTTTGGTACTGATAATGATCACCCCATTGGCTCCTCTGGAACCATAAATGGCAGTTGATGAAGCATCCTTCAGGATATCCATTGACTCAATATCAGCAGGGTTGAGTGCATTGATGTCTCCACCCATTACACCATCAATCACCACGAGTGGTTCGTTGCTGTAATCTATGGAACTCAAACCTCGAATATTAATACTATATCCTGCTCCTGGTCGGCTGCTCTGTTTAGAAACAATCACACCCGCAGCCTGACCTTGAATAGCCTTAGCTGCCTGTACCGGGTTAGCTCTTACAATATCTTTTGACTCAACCGAGGCGATTGCGCCAGTCACGTCTTTCTTCTCAACCTGACCATAACCTATCACCACTACTTCCTCCAGAGAGGTGATATCAGGCACCATAGATATATTGATGGTTGACTTGGTGCCTACAGTTACGTTTTGTTGATGAAATCCTATAGAACTAAACACTAAAACGGCATCCGGACCTGGTACTGTAAGTGCGTAGTTTCCATCGAAATCTGTCACTGTACCGGTAGAAGCACCCTGAACAAGAATATTCACTCCTGGTATAGGTGCATTTTGATCATCTGTTACCAGTCCTGAGACTCGTGTCTGGGACCAGGAAGTACTCGCATAACCTATTAGTAAGGCTAACAATAAGAGTCTACGTTTTCTCATAAAAATCATTTTTTGGTTAAAAAATTGAACTCCCTTATGGATTATCGAGCCTCAAGTAAATTTAATCTTCAATTTTCCTAATGGATGATTTATCCAAAAACATGGATGATTTATACATTTAGCAATAAACAGCCTTTTTATTGCGCATTCAATGATTTTATGGTGATTTATTATTTTGAAATTGCGAATTTTCTTAATTCAAGTTCCTTTTCACCTTGTTATAATTTACACAATTCTATCATCTCACAGAAACATCCATGCCCTGAACAAAATATCCATGGATTCGATCTTGGGAGCTATGTGTTGGTCATCTCAGAATTAGAAGTTCTCCAATCACGTCCCGATTTGATCAATAAAAATTCATTCTTGAATAGGGAAAATGTCAATTTCCTGAGGATTGCAGGATCAATCGTGCGATTTCCGAGCTCCTGTATAAAGGTGTGCATGGAAAACAGAGGATTAGCTCCCGTACTTCGGACTTTCTCATCCACAGTCTAGTACAATTTCAGATCATTCACTCCCGGCTGTAGAGGAATGGTATTCAGTTCGCTATCGAGTTCCACTCCATTCAGAACAACTCTTGAGTAGAGTTCGCCATCGATATAAAACGCCCCGGACATGTTGGAGGGCATTTCTATGAGGTAACGCTCAGTATCATCCTGGTGTCTGGCGTATTGAGCTTTTATGGCCCCTCGAATGGTCGGCACTTTTATGGAGCTCGAATTCAAATTGCCCATTTGTGGCCTGATTGCTACTGTGGTATAACCTGGCGTTTCAGGCTGAATCCCCCACAAATACCTGGGAATGATATTGGCTGGGGCGGCTCCCCAGGCATGATTCCAGTCGGAATTCGGCTTGTATTTCATATCCCAGGCTTCCAAAGTAATGGTTGATCCAATGTTTATCATGTTATACCAACTTCTGTCATGCGTGGCAGTCATCAACTGAAAAGCATAGTCTGCTTCATTGGCCTTGTACAACGCTTCCATGAGATATTGGGAGCCATAGACACTACAAGCCATGCCACGAGATTTGATAAATGCTGCCACGGAACTTACCTGTGCTTCGGGAACGATACCAAATGCCAGGGCCAGCATATTGGAGTGGAGTGAAGCATGCTCCGTACCTACACCGTCTACATAAACGCCCGCTTTTTCATCCAACAATTTGTCGTTGATCGATTGCCTGACTTTTAGTGCCAGCTGATGATGTTCTGCAGCTTCCTCAGACTTATTCAAGATCCTGGCAAACTCTGTGATGATCTCCAGATTGCGGTAATAGAAGCAATTCACCACGGTATTGATCGGCTTAAAAACAAAGCCATCTCGTTCGCCTTCATCCGTGGCCAACTTCCAACCGGTATCTTTTTGAGCCGGAGGCCAGTCGATTATGTCTTTCAATCGGTCTTTGGGGTTTTTAAAACCCAACTTTTTCATAAAATCCGGCGTAGCGTTCTCCGAACTGATCAACCCATCCTCATCACGCAATTCCATTAAGGTCTTGTGTTTTAGCTCTTCGTAATACTCAGCAATGAGCTCTGTATTTCCGGTATACATGTAATCTGCATGAAACATGAGTGCCACGTGCAATTGCCACTCTGTGGGCCAGGTGGGGTTTTCCATGAAATATTCCATGGTGAGCCGCGCCATGGCATATTCCCGATCCGTGGTATAATGGCTCAACTGGTTGAGGTAGGCATCGGCTTCATAAGGAATGCGCTCCCTATCACCATCCACATACAAACCCGCAAAAGTTGTTGCCTTAATGGAGTATTTACACAGGTCCCATACTTTATTCAAAATACTATCCGAACTGGTGAAATGGCTGGCATCATCTTCCCAATAGCCGTGATGAAATAATTGTATAAAATCCTCTGCTCTCAGTTTTCCTTGGGCACCTTCCACCTCCACATATCTAAATGGCATTAACACCGGAAACGAATCAGGTAGCTGTACGGCCTGAGGTTTGGTGTTTCTCTGATCCGGCAAAATCCGCAAGGTATAGCTTGACACTGAAGGACCTACAGGTACTTTTACCTGCTGATACCGAATCGTCTTCTGAGGGTTTCTGTTTATTTGATTGTCGATCAGCTGCTCTCCAATATGGACGATGAGCGTATCCCTGGTCTCCGATTTGTACTGAAAGGCAAGTGTAGCGAAAGCCGCTTTGCCAAAATCTATGAAGTAAGATTCATGATCCACTTTCCTAAACACAACAGGCTTGATGCTATCCACCTGAAAATAATTGGCACTGGTAAAGACGTCTTCCTTTGCTCCGATTTCAAAGCGCTGAAAATCCGAAAATGGGGTCTCTTGATCCTGCTCATCCCAAATTTTGACCTTCCAAAAATAGGAACCACCAGACTCCAGTGACCTTCCTTTAAACTCCACATTGATTGACTGCTCATCCGAGACTTTGCCCGTATCCCAAATGTCTCCTTCATTTTCAGCTATCAAATCTCTGGATGATGCCACCAGTATCTGATAAGCAGTCTGCCTACGCGCTGAGGTCGGTACTTCCCAGGCAAATTCGGGGGTGTGATCCGCGATGATGGTACCGGCTGGTTGTCGTATGAATTCAACACTTAAACCCTTGGGAACAGAAAAGTCATCACTCACCCCGCGCGACTGCAAGCACCCGACACTGGCTATTGCCAGGATAAGAAATATGATCCCAAAAGGAAGTTGACAATAAGACTTGTTATGAGACATTATTTTAGACAATAAATTGGTTGCACCCGCCACCTAAGTGATCCATATCAGAATAGTTTTACCCAGCAGGTAGTGACCATCCTTCTTCCATCAAATGGATGACTGAGGCAGGGTAAAGTTGATTTAAAACGGCTATCAGCCCAGCTTATCAAAATCAGGATTCCAATGGACAATTTTTTGGTCGTACATAGCATCAAGGCCCATTTGCACACATAACGCGGCCTTCGCTCCGGATATGACATTGGAAGCTGGTCTTTTGTTGTTGACAATGTTGTCCCGAAAATCCATTAAAGCCTGCTTGCTTGGTTCGATATGATCCACGATAATAGGAATGCCCTTTCCTTCGTCCCAGGAGACTGTGGCTCCGGACACCCCGTCTACCTCTCCCAGTTCTTTATTGCGTTTTCCTTCCGGGTAAAACCAGGCCTTGTCATAACTCAGGATGAGGGTGCCTTTATCTCCCATTACTTTGATTTGATAATCATCTTTTGAATTGGCGGTTAAGCAGGTAAATTTTGCTTTGACACCCTCCGGATAGTCATAGATCAGATGGATGTTGTCGTAGGTTTCCCTTCCGTCTTTCCAATAATCCACTCCACCGAAACCAGCTACCTTGTTGGGCGTAGCATCTAAAACCCAGTTGGCAAAATCCAATTGGTGTGAGCACAATTCGGCCAATAGTCCGCCGGAATATTCTCGGTACATTCTCCAATTAATGATCCTTTCCAAATCAGGAGACGGAACAGACCTTCTCCAGTCACCATTTCTATTCCATTGGCACTCAAAGGCCTGTATCTGGCCCAGTTCTCCCTTTTTGATCAGGTCTACTACATGGGTGTACAACCTGGAACTATGGTATTGATGACCTGTTTGGAATACCTTTTTGGACCGATTGGCCACACTCACCAGGTCCTGTATATCCTTATAGCCTTTGGCCATGGTCTTTTCACAGTACACATGCTTGCCCGCATCAATGGCATCCATAGCAATCTTTGCATGCATACTAAAAGGCGTAGCGATGAGTACGGCATCAATGTCCTTGTCATCAAGGATTTTTCTATAATCACTGTACCCTTTCACCTGCTGATCTGCCACCTTGCTCAACCCTTCTTCCAGGCGAAAGGGGAGAATATCCGCACAAGCCGCCACATCAAAATGATCAATGCTATTGATATTAGGTATTAAGCCCTGCCCCCTCGATCCGGTGCCTATCACACCTATTTTTATCTTATTGTTGGCATCATTCAGGCCAATGATTTTTGCTGTTGTTAATGTAGAAGTTGCTATTCCGGCTGCCGCCACACCACTTTTGATTACAAATTCCCGTCTCTTCATAGTAACACTATTTAATAAAAAGTCACCTTTGATACTAAGCATCAAAGGTGACCCTAACAACCCTTAAATTAACCTAAACTGACTTAATCTCCCAACCGGGCTCGTAGGTTCTGGACCATAATTTCATGGCCTCCCTATTGTATATCCGACCCGTATTTTCATCCACTTCGTAGGCATCATCAATCCTGTAAGCGATGTTGGCATAGTGTGTCAACATCTGACTGATGGCGCCCTCGTCTATGGGTGAGGTCAATGCCGCTTTACCGCGAATGGCGTCAAAGAAATTCTTGGTGTGCATGGTAGACATGTCTCCACCTCCTCCAAGGGCAGTTCCCGCTTCAGTACCCGAAGAAAGATTTTCCCTGATAAGCTCACCCTTTAGACTGTAGAGTTTGTAACCCTCTCTGTCAATAAAAACCGAACCTTCAGATCCGTAAATGATGGTACCTCTGCCAGCACCAAACTTATAATATCCGTTTCTACTCTGACCGTCCCATTTGATCACCTTATTACCTGAAAACTTGAAAGTGGCTTCCATGGTGTCATACATTTCCCAACCATCGTCTTTGTATTGGTATTTACCTGCATTGACCTCTACACGCTCCGGATATTTCACCTGCAGTGCCCAGCGCGCAATGTCCAGTTCATGTGTGGCATTGTTTCCGGTCTCTGCTGTACCATAATTCCACCCATACCAATGCCAGTTGTAATCCCAGGTATTATCAGTATATGGCCTTCTTGGCGCAGGCCCCTGAAACAACTCCCAATCCAGTCCCTCTGGCGGGCTGGCGGGTGTTTGATGCGGTACGGCCCCTCTTCTGCTGGTGTAGAAAGCAATGGCTTGATAAACATCACCAATGATTCCATCATGAATGTCTTTGATGATTTCCTGAGATTGTGGTGAAGAACGCTGCTGGTTTCCCATCTGAACCACCTTATCATATTTTTTCTGATAAGCCACCAGCAACTCACCTTCCCTTGGATTGTGGCTACATGGTTTTTCCAAATACACGTGCTTACCTGCCTGCATCGCCATACACGCTCCTGGTGCATGCCAGTGGTCAGGTGTGGCCATGAATATGGCATCTACTTTTTTATCGCTTAATACTTTGCGAATGTCATTTTCCAACTTCGGCTTATCACTTGTTACCTCCGCAAACATCGCAGCGGCTCTTTCCCGCTGGCTTTTCATGACATCACAGAGATAAGTGAGCTCTATGTTATTGCTCTTATCGGCAATCGCGTCTTTGTATGCCGGAAACCTTCGCCCCAGGCCTTGCAGAGCCACACGAATGCGATCATTGGCACCGATAATTTTGGAATAGCTTTTTGCACTCATCGCATTTAGCTGGCTAGTCAAGCCAATACCAGCAGCACCTGCAGTCGCTTTTATTATGAAGTTTCTTCTGTCTTTTCTCATCATTACTCAGCTGTATTTTTATCTAATGGACGAATTTTAATATTTCTAAATGACACCAAATCACCATGGTCCTGCAAAAGGATTTGCCCTCTGTCCAGTTCTCCGAAATCTTTCCATTTCACATATTTACTTTCTGAAACCAGTTTTCTGTATTCCGGGCTTTTCCTTTCATATTCCAGCACTTTCACACCATTCAGCCAATGCTCAATATGGTTGTCAATTGATTTAATGTGAGCTGTATTCCACTCCCCTATTGGCATTATCGGCTTGTTGGTATCTGCCTGAATCAGATCGTATAGAGAGGACACTGTTCTGCTTCCTTCATGATTGCCCAACTTGGCATCCGGATGCAGCTCATCGTCCAGTATCTGATATTCTAACCCGATCGAAGAGCCCGGCCCTTTGTTGATTTCCGTATCCACATAGTATTTGATGCCACTGTTGGCGCCCGGAGTGAGTTTAAAATCCACCTTCAACTCAAAATCACTGAACAACTCCTCTGTAACGATATCACCACCTGCTCTGGACTCAGCACCGCCTGATGACAGCACGGATAATACCCCATCTTCCATTACCCAGCCTTTTTCCGGGAAAGCATCCAACTTAGCACCTTTCCAACCATTGGATGTTTTACCATCCCAAAGCAACTTCCATCCTTTCTTCGCTTCGTCAATCGTCAGGTTATTTTTGGTGACGACCGGCTGCAAAGGCGAGCTTTTAGCATACTTGCCCAGATCCGAGGTGAGGATTTTAACATTTCTCCACATGATCTGCTTGCCCTCCTGACTATCTTCTTTGATACTGTGCACCTGCAACCCGATAAATCCTGTGGCGGTTTTATCGTCAATGAGGTAGGCCGCCGCCACGCCATTGATCCATGTTCTGATGGTGTCAGCGATGGCTTCTATTCGGTAATGATTCCATTCATTTTGTTTGAAGGCCTTCTGTGCTTCCGGATTGTTCTCCATGGTGTTCAACCATCCTCTTCTGGCCTCATCATATATACCTGCACTCCATGCTCTTTCTGATGGGTCAATTTCTATCTGATACCCGTGCACCCTGCCATTGAGATAATAGTCAAAACTGTTGCTTCTGATTTGAACACCTGAGTTCATCGATGGATCCACTTTGTACTCCAGCTCCAGGATAAAATCTCCATACAATTCATCTGATCTCAAGAAGGTATTTGGTGTATTCGAGACAGTGGTTCCTACTATGGCTCCATCCTCTACTTTATATGTGGCATCACCGCCAATTTTGGACCAACCGTTTAAGGTTTCACCATCAAACAAATCAACCCAGGGGGCCGAATCTTTTGCTTCGGTTTGACATCCGAAAAGACTCGCCGAAACTAAAAATGAAACTATGATTTTTAGTGTGTTAGTTTTTGTCATCATATAAAATAAGTCTGGTTAAATAATTGTAATAATTTCAAAACTAGCATGTACGCTATATTCAAATATGGATTTTTTACTCAAAAACATGGTCAGAAATAGAAATATTCGATATTTCTCCGGTCAAGGTAAGAAATTAACTTTATTTCCAATTTCCAGATTGCTCATACCTTTCGGTGCAGACACACCATCGTCATCAAAGGGGTGTTATCCGTGATGGGATTCGAGCCGTTAGTGATTCTATTTTCGAGTGGGAAGATCGCTCCTTAAAGCAAACTAGTTTCTACAATTTTTCCTGATCCCAAAGCCTATACGGATCTTCGTAAGCAATCATTTGCTCCAACAATAAATCTTCCATCTCTCTGAGCTTGTCGGCATACTCAGGGTTTGAAGCAAGGTTTGTTTCCATCTCATCATCCCGCCGATGTTCTGCCAAATATTCATGCGGGTTTTCGGCCAGATTGAATAATTGCGTTTCTCTCACCTCTCCATCCATCATGTCGTACTTGATCAATTTCCAATCGCCTTTTCGTACCGTTCGCATTCCGGGTTTTGTTCCACCACAATAAACACCGTATTGCACCTCTCTCACACTGGACTGCTCTCCCATCAATACGGGTTTGAAACTCGTACCTTGTACTGTTTCAGGTATTTCAACACCTGCCAACTCACAAACAGTGGGTAAGATGTCCGACAGGTAGATATTTCCTTCTACTCGCTGATGGGCCTTGATTCCTGGGCCCTTAACTATAAACGGGACCCTCCAGGTGTGCTCATACAAATTTTGCTTACCCATCAGACCATGTCGACCGATCGACATCCCATGATCCGAAGTGTAAATGATATAGGTATTATCCAGCTCACCCATATCTTCCAGTTTTTTCAACACTTTGCCGAGTTGGGTATCAATATTTTCAGAGCAGGCATATTCCCTTCCCAATTCGTTTCTGACAGTAAGGGTGTCTCTTCGCTTCCATACCCCACTCACGCGCTCCTCGTCTCTCAGCTCAGGATGTCCATGAAAAAATGGATGCCTCATTAAGTAATTCTCCTGCAATGGAGGAAGTTTGGGGTTGAACGATGGGTAAGCAAGTGTATCGTCCAGATTGACTGCTCCATACTTATCCAATAATTCAGGTGTACCGTTTCTGGGGTCATGCGGATGTGAAAAACCAAAATATATAAAAAACGGATCCTTCTCCCTGGTTGCTTCTCTTTCCTGCAAGTAGCTCAAGACTTGATTGGCATGCCAGGCACTTCCATCTTCCGCTGTTCCTTCCCGATTGGTTTTATCCTTTACTACCGCAAACTGTCTGTTTGCTCCGGGGTACGAGTTTCCCCTTTTACAGGTCCTCATCGTTTTGTAACCGGCTCTATTAAACACCGCACCGATTGTAAAATCATCTATCGGATGTGGATCTGTTTGCTTTGAAAACTCCGCACTGGGTGGTAAGTGCCAAAGTGTCCTTCCACTCATGATCATGTGCCTGGATGGCGTGCACACGGCTCCACTCATAGACCCCATGTGTCTTGCGCTTTCTATCACCATACCGGCTTCAGCCAATCTGTCAATATTGGGTGTCTCCAATACCGAGTTTGGATCATAGGTCTTCAGGTCGAATGCCGACTGATCGTCTACAAGTACAAAAAGAAAGTTGGGTTGTCGAGGTTCAACGTCACATCCGAGCAGAATAACTGCACAGATTAAGCTGAGCGTAATCTTTTGTAAGTGTCTCATTTCAAATCTTTTCATCATTTGCTACAATATCATTGTCGAAGAGAAAGCCCTATTGCTTCACCACAATGACCACTTTCTGAAAAGCCTTTTCCAAGCGGAAATCGATTCGATTTGGGTCATTGCGGTTTTTCATGCCTTTGCGGGTTGCAATGAGTTTCCCTTCCGCATAGATTTCGATGTAATCAGGATTCAGTCTTTTGGGTACACCAATTAACACGGCTTCATTATTTTGAATTTCAAAGCCGTTTTCGGTTCGTTCAATCGACAGTGTCACCGGCTCCCTGACACTGAGTATTTCCCAACCCTCATTGGAATATCGGGTAGCTCCGGCTGCAAAAATGAAATCCAGCTCATCGGCGGTTTCGCGAGTGATACTGAGCAGGCCTTTCTGGTAAAAATCTTCTGCCTCGACGATATCATTCTGAGACGCTGCTGCCACAATGTGATCTTTGGTGACCTTGTCTTCATGGGTAACCTGAAGGACCTGCGCTGATTGATTGTTCGTATTTTCAGAAAAGTCAACCTCTGATATGACCTGGTTCTTACCCTCCATCAATGGATTAAATACCAATACAAACGGGTCGTTCCAGGCTTCTTTGTTGCTACGGATGACGAGGGTCGGTATTTTTTCATCCACCAATGCTGCAGGTGCTGAGGACTTACTCAGTGCATTGGATTTTGGACCATTTACGGCAAAATACTCCCGATTTTCTCCACCTTTCATCCATACCTTCATGAGGCTGGCTGGATTTTCTCCACCCCGGAGTGTGAAAAGTGCATTCAGATCATGCGAAGTGGCCATTGACTTTTCATCCATGAAATAATCATATGCCGTTAAGAATCCAGGTTCCTTCAGTTTATCGGAAGAAGTCAGGGGCAATGACTCGTAGTTTTCATCAAAGAAACTAAGTGACTGCCCCAGGCTGTGGAAAAAGTAGTCATGCTTTTGACGCGCAGCGTCTGGTCTCTCAGAACGGAATACATCCAACACATATCCTTTTCCTGACTTGCCATTGATGATGGCCGTCAGCCGTTGTTGGTTGGAAAGCGTGGCAGGTTCGACAAATGAAACTTTCGCAAAAGTGACCTGATCGAAAATGTTGTTGCGGTCTCCCGATTCCGGGAAATGATTGTCCAGGCTGAACGGCTGGCTCACGCGCATGGCCCGGCTATCGGAGATTCCATCAACGACTACCGTGTTGTGTGCAGGGTATCGTGCATAGTACTGGCGGTGATCTTCATGCCAGTAGCTTGGGCCTTTTCCCATATCCGGGGCGAGTACGTAGTTGTTGGCGTACAATTCCAAACCAATCCCATTGGCATGGGCATGATTGCCAAAGGCACCAAAAGTGGAAACCATGGTGGCATCATCTCCAGATCCCATGCGCTGCACAAACCAGCTCACATTGGGTGCGTAAAAGGTGGGTGATGTCAGGCTGGCGATGAGTTCTCCTGTGTCTGAGTTGCCGTTTTCGACCAGTTCATCCACATAAAAAAACAACTCAAACAGGCCATTGCCACGCTTTTCGGTGTTGAGCAGGCTCTTATACAAAGCTGTAAGTTCTTTTTCTTTTTCCGTTTTGCCGTACTTTCTGTAGTTGGCAATTAAGTATTCGAAGCTCTCTGCAGGTAGTGTCTGATGACGCGAATCTCCGAAAGCGACAATATCCCCATTCGGAAATAGATATTGGAAAGTCGCCAGGGTGGCTTTCTCTACTACCGGGAAGTTTTCTAATTCATTGGTGTTGGTGGCATTGTCCAGCACTGTCATGATTTTGAGTAATGTTTCCGTGACATGCATGGAATAGGATGCTGATTCGGGCCATATGCCCGTCTGCTGGTCGTAGTTGAGGATGGCCTCTTTTAAGGCTATTTGTCTGTCGGTGCTGACCTCAAAGGTATGATCGAGGTAGTACTGCTGTCCTTTGCCGTTTTCGTAGTATTCGTTGTTGTCGAGTGTCAATGCAATGAAAGTCAGGAACCGCGCCTGGAAGAAATTCCAGTTGTTGTCGGGTATTCCGTTTTTGATGATCTGGTCGCCCCATTTCTGAAAAACCGCCACTGAGATATCCCGGTCATGCCCGTTTGCCTCGAGGTATTCATACATGAAATCATGGATCAGTGAGAGGGAAATCACAATTTGCTCGTGGATCACTTCAAAGGTGGCCAGTCCGGATACCCATTGCTGCTTGGTACTATCGAGATCTACTGGTGCGTCGCGGTAATACATGCCTTTCATGTAGGTATCATATACTGGCAGCGCAAAGGCCGCGTATTGCTCTTCCCCTGTGTACCAGTAGAGAAAGGCAGCATCCTCGACAATAGACATTATATGCCTGTTGATCCCCTCAATGATGTGTCCAGCTTCCGAAGGGTGTACCCACTCCATTTCTTTGGTTTGCCTATGCCTCAGGTACATGCCCCGCTCATCGTCAAAATAAGGCTCTATTTCTTCCAATGGAGGCCTCATGTAGTCCGTCGCCCAGTCGCGGGTGCCGGAATAGCGAACCGTGGGCACCGGTGCTTCACCCTCCGAGTAAGAAAAATCACCTCCACGCAAATACACCTTATCGTGTTTTGTTTTCCAGTTCATTTGCAGACGCGACACCAGCCATTTTGGATCAGCCTTACAGTATTCAATGTATTGATCCACCTGCTCTTGCTTTTTGGCAATGATTTCAGCCTTCCATTCCACCTTTTTGACCGCTTTGGCAAAATCTTTTGGTTGTACGTTATTGACATAAATTCTCGGATGGTTTTCTCCGGCTCCTGATTCACTCCCTTGTGCTTGCAACACTGAAGCCAGCAGAAGAACGGCTACTCCTATCAAACTCGATTTTAAATTCATTTTATTGGTCTTTTATTCCTTGTCAATAATTTGATTAAATCTCCAGTCCCAGCTTTTTGAGCCTCAAAAGTGCTTCCATGAAGTAATAATCTGCGTAAATGATGGGCACGTCTATTTCCTTTCCCTTGGGGTGATTCCCGGTAGAATGCAGCAAAATGGCCATGTTACTATCCTTACTCAGGTAGTCATCTGAAGCCAGTTTTTTGATCAGGTTTATAGCCGCTTTCTGATACTTTTCCTTTTCGGTGGCATCTTCCAGCTGGGTGGAAAGCTCCATTAAACCAGATGCGGCAATACATGCAGCGGAAGCATCTTTGGGCGCATTGGGGATGGCCGGATCGTCAAAGTCCCAAAAGGGAATGCCATCTACCGGCAAGCGTTTCAGAAATACATCAGCCAGCTTTTTAGCAGTTTCCAGGAAATCCCTCCGTCCCGTCTCCCGATGACTCAGCGTAAAGCCATAAATGGCCCAGGCCTGCCCACGTGCCCACTGCGAATCATCGGCATATCCCTGATGGGTAATCCCCTGGATAAAATGACCATCCAGCGTATCGTAAACTCCCACATGATAGGTGCCAAAATCCGGTCTTACCAGGGTTTGCATGGTGGTTTCGGCATGGCATTCAGCGATATCATAGAGCCTTTTGCTTCCGCCATTTCTGGATGCCCAAAACAGCAACTCCAGATTCATCATATTGTCGATGATGGTATTGTGAGGCCATTGCTTCTTCGAGGGCCATGAATGGATGGTTCCGACGGTAGGATTGAAAAGCGTAGCTAATGTATCCGCCGCTTTCAGCATCACTTGTCTATAACCCTCATTACCCGTCAACCTGTAGCCATTGCCATAGCTGCAATAGATCTGAAAACCAATATCATGATCATCCGCTGGTGAGTGGGCAATAAACTCAAGCTGTTCAGTGAACTTTTCGGCCTGTGCTTTTATGGATTCATCGCCTGAGTGTTCATAGGCATACCATAAGATCCCAGGCCAAAAACCACTCGTCCAATCCCGTACACTTACGGTATTCCATTCCTTTTTAACTGGAGTAATATTTCGGGGCATGCGATCTGTTTCTGTAAGACTATTTGCCGAGGCAGCGACCTTGGAAACACAGTGATCTAAAATTGGATCGACAGAGCGCTCTTCATTCTGCATGCCACATGAAGCAATCAGGCAGATGGTCATTACACAGATAGATGTTCTCATCATGATTGGGTTCAATATTGAGGTGACTTAAAAGCTAAAATATGGACCTTAATTTTAGTCTGTACTCCTATGAAGAATCCATCCATAATTGAAGTGGTTTTATCCATATTTTAGCCCGGTGGCTAATCTTGCACGGGTATCAGATGCATGGCAAACCCATTATTCGAAAGCAGTTCGACTTCCAATTTGCTCTCGCTGGTTAGAGTAAGCTCTTCTATTTTGACCCTGGTTCGGGTTTTAATGCTTTCATCATCCGTATACAACTTGGCCCAGTACTTTTCCCCATCATTCAGAAAATCGAAATTGATGGTCACTGTGCGTCCACTGTTTCCATTGACTCCACCGATGAACCAATCGTTTCCTTTACGACGGGCAATCACTCCAATTTGAGCGATCTCAGCTTCCAATACTTTGGTCTCATCCCATGTCGTGGGCACATTGTCAAAAAACTCCAGTTCGGGCTCATTCCCGATGGTTTTGGTATCCCCCCAGAGCCCGTCCAGTTTTTCAGGAGCGGCTGGCACCCGATCGTACCAGTAGAGAAACTGCAGCGGGCTAAACAGGCAGACCGTCTTGGCCAGCTGAGAGGCATGTGATCCCATTGTTTCCACACGCTTGTTGTAGTAGCAAAAAGTATTGTCTGCAGCTCCTGCCAGCATACGGGTAAACATCGTAATCAAAGTATGCTCGTTAGTCACGGAGGTTTCATCTCCGGCAATCCCTTCCTGAGTGAGCAAATTCGGGTAGGTTCGCGAAAAACCGGTTGGTCTGTATTCGTCGTGCACATCCACGATCATTCCATACGCTGCGGCCTTTTTGATGGCCTCATGCAGCCAGGCGGTGGCATCCTGATCGCCCACGCGTACAAACCCGTATTTAATGCCTGCTATGCCCCACTCTTTGAATAGTGGCAGTAGCTCATCCAGCTGCTTTTCGAGCGAAAGGCGATTGACGTAGAGCATCACCTTTACACCTTTTTCCTTTGCATAAGCGGTGATTTTTTCCAAATCAAAAGGCCCTTTTGAGCGTTTGGGATCCAGCGTGATAGTAGTGGCATCCGAACTATCATCCATCTCGTTGCCATACCAGCCGGCATCAAAATGCACGTACTGCATATGGTGAGCCGCCACAAAATCAACTGCCCGCAACCCACCCTCTGTGGTGAGTGTGGTCTCTCTCAATACCTTGCCCGGCTGGATCCAGGAATCGTCCGCAATCGCGCTCGGATCGTTCAGGTTTCGGATGAGATAGTTTTTCTCCAATAAATCACCATAGCTCTCCCCGATCATGATCACCCGCCAGGGAGATTGAAAAGGCAAGTCCTTTTTTACTTTGTCCTTTTGGCTTCTTCCGCTCTTCAAAGCTCCGGTAATGGTGTCTTGTTTGGCACGTAATAGTTTGCCGTCAAGGCTTGATAGAATGGCCAATTGCGCATTTGGATCCGCATTGTAACTCAAACGTGCATAATCAACCAGTTTGGCTTCAGCCAAAGCGATCTTCAAATCCTTCCGAAACTCGATGAGCAAAGGTCTCTCAGCACCTGGTTTCAATTGGCTCAATGGAATCTTCTGGTATTCGCCCTGGGCAGTGAGTCTACCAGGCTTTCTCTCCGGGGTAGACCAAACCTCATAGTCTTTGTCAAACCGATAGCTGATCAGCTCATCGTCCAGACTGATGGTTTTCAAACCACTCTGGTCCGGAATCTCATAGGCAAATGCCAGCCCCTCATTGTACGCCCGGATGATCAGGTTGATTTTGGCTCCTGGGCTTTCCAATGCCACTTTGGTTTCATTGTAATGATCGGGTATAGTGCTCAGCTCCCCAAAGCGCGTTTTCCATTCACCTTGGTACGTCTTTGTAGAGACGTCCACTATTTCAAATGCCCTGGTGAAGTCCAGATCTTCGGACAATAATCGGATCGTGGATGGTTGGATAACTCTGGTTGATTCTACACCTTCACTGTTTCGGTGTACCGCAAACAAAAGAGTCTTGTTTTCATCCAAAGTGAGTTCAAAAGTGTTTTTGCCATCAGGAGAAGCCACATAAATGGGCCCATAGGCATCCTCGGCACATCCTGTCAGGATCAAACCGACCAAAACCACCCACGTGAATTTTGACATTATGTTAAAGTATACGAATAATGGCTTTTTCATTTGACTTTGTACATTTAGCAACACTCTGGTGAGCGAAATTCATCGTTATCATTAATCAGAAACCGAAGCATCCTGATGCAACCGCCTGGAGCTAAAATAGGAATGATCACCATACAGTTGCTTCAACTGCAAATTCTATCCATAAAAGAGGTGGTAATGTCCATCTGATGGATCAACCTGACTTAATGCCTATCTATCGAGCTGGTAATCATTAGTCCGTTATTCCGTAGCAAGCTCTTCCAGCGTCCAGAAATCTTCACGATCCTCAGTCTCTATTCTAGCGTTTCTTACCACTCTTTTATTAAAGGCATCTGCATCATTCATCGCCCTTATATAATTCAGTACATCTGTGATCCATTGATCATCATTACTCTTGTAAGAGGTCATTATTCCATACTCCTGACCATCGATAGGTCCAATAAGTCCATTCAGTAATATTTTGCTCAGCTTGTCCGGGTCACCGGTCACCCTGGGACTTCCTAATAAAGGTGGCGCAATGGCTAAACCATTTTCAGTAGTGACCCCCTTGAGATCAGGGCCATGGCAGGTAATGCATAGCTGCTTATAGGTATCATATCCACCCAGAATACTTCTTTTGTCTCCAAGAGACCTTTTGGCTATCCTTAACTTCAATTGTTCCAGACGAGAGTCATCTTTCTTCAGGCTTTCCATCACAGAATGTGCTACAATCTCATTTTGCTGATATTTACTATCGATTTCGCTCAATAGGTCAGTCGCTGCTTCGCTTCGACTATAGCGCAAACTAAGCGCCAGCTGATTGACTACTTCAATGGAAATGTCAGCCACCAGTGGTTTCAGATGTGGAATAAAATCACTGTCCCCTGACCTTAAAAAGGTCTCACCCAATCGGATAGCTGTGATTCTGACCCTTGAGTCTTCATCTTTCAGCTTTTCCAACAAAAGTGTTTTATCTACTACGCCGAGCCCTTCCAGCGTCCAAAGTGCATGAACACGTTCGATTCCAAAATCCTTATCACCATTGAATATTCTGTCAAAAAATGAGGTGTTATCATATGCCAGTGATTTCAACGCTGGAACCACGGTCTGATCATCCTTTAATACAATGAGTTTTTGAGCGGTCATGCGGTACCATCCATTTGGATGTCCCAGGAATTCAATTAATTCCGAAGCACTTTTACCGGCCAGGTCCGGCTTGCCGTCCGGCTCAATTTGCTCATGTACTATTCTATAAATCCTGCCTCTGCCAATGTTCTTGTCCAGATCTTTTCTAAGAATATGCGGGCGAATTTTACTTCCCTTTCTGGTCCAGTTACTCTCCTGAATAATGCCCCGATACATATCCACGATATACAGTGCTCCATCAGGTCCGGTTTTGGCTTGTACTGGTCTGAAATTTAAATCGGTGGAAGCCATAAATTCGGCCTGATCATAGGCATTGTAAAGCACCTTCTTACCATCTTCTACTCTTACTTTGGCTCGTCGAATCAATCGCCCCACAGGTTCTGGAATGAACAAGTCTCCGTAAGTGGAAGGCGGCAATCGATGACCAAGGAAAATTTCTTGCCCGGCTACCCCTGTAAAATGATTAAGGGTACCGTCCTCTCTTAACCTTTTAGGGCCGCCCTGCACATCCGGTGTGCCCACGATTGGCCATGGCTCCACAAATCCTTCGGACAGCCGCCCTTTGGGGTTGTAGTCACCATAGACGGCAGCTTGTTGGAATCCATAAGCTGGGTTTTCAGACCCTGCGGCCGAATAATACATGATCCCCATTTCGTCCTGGGTTAACCCCCATTGACCACTAGGCATATTGTCCAGAGAATCAACAATGACTTTGCCTTTTTTGAACTTAAAGCGCATGGGATTATAGGTGGTATACACCCAGTTATCCAGATTCCAGACCAGTCCACTCTGTTGGTGTTCTAAGTTTCCACCGCGAGGGTTTGGGTTGTAATAGACACGTTCTTTTTTGTCTGCAACTCCATCGTTATCGGTGTCTTTGTAGCTCCAAAGATCGTAAGAGTAGGTCTCATTGACGATCAGCTCATTTTCCAGAGGTAAGATCATTCTGGGCAACAGCAGGCTGTCAATGAAGATGGTGCTTTTATCCATTTTTCCATCACCATCCAGATCCTCAAGCAACCTGATTTTACTGATTGACCTGTTGGTGCCTGTACCATCCACGTCTTGCATGTAGGTATTCATCTCAGCCACATACATTCGGCCGCTTCCATCCCAGGCGATGGCAACCGGCTCATCTATCATGGGCTCACTGGCCACCAGCTCCACCCGATACCCTTCAGGTAAATAAAATGTTTCCATGCTTTCTTCCGGAGACAAAAACGTGGAAGGAGCTTCCTTTACAATTTCTGGCTTTTGATAAATAGTCTCCGAATATTTTCTTTCTGTACACTTAATGAATAGCAAGCCAACCAAAAGGGTAAGCATCGTACTTTTTACACTCATATTATTTACTGTAATTAGGTTCATGATCAATACAACATGATGTTTTACTTCCCAACTAACACAATGACCTCTCCGGCGTTTGCCGGCAAGTCATACAAATAGCTCATTGGAGGCTCATACCCCTTCAAATTTGCTTCATCAGAAATCAGCGGATCCAAAATTTCAGGTGTTTGAAAAAAGCCATTTACATTTTGTCCTTTTGCTTTCTTAAGTTTTTTTCCTGCCATGGTCAACTGATTGTATGACCTGACCCGGAGGTTGCCGTCGAGTGTAGCGCGGATTTTGGCTTCCACCAATTGCCCCCCTTTCCACTCCATCGACTCAATCACAAAACCGCCCCTGGCTCTTAGTCCTGTCACCCTGCCATCTTGCCAAACATCAGGCAACGCTGGTAGCAAATGGATCGCACCATCGTGACTCTGGAGCAGCATTTCAGCCAGTCCGGAGGTGAAACCAAAGTTGCCATCGATCTGAAACGGAGGATGTGCATCGAGCATATTGGCATAGGTACCTCCTCCCTTTGGAGCATTCGGTCTGCCTACGAGTTTGATCTGATCGCCCATGAGCTTGTAGGCATGATTGCCATCAAGCAGGCGCGCCCAAAGGTTAATTTTCCAATTCATAGACCAACCTGTGGAAGGGTCGCCACGGTAAATCAATACATTTTTAGCCGCCTCAAAAAGCTCAGGATTCCGGTAGGGAGAGATCTGGTTGGATGGCTGGAGCGCATAAAGATGAGAAACGTGACGGTGCTTATCTTTGGGATCATCCCAATCCTTAATCCACTCCTGAATTTGTCCATACCGGCCGACTTGAATGGGTGCAAGCCTGGGTAAGGTTTCTTCAATTTCTTTAATGAGGTCTTCATCTTTAGCCAGTAATCTTGCAGCTGAGGCCGTTCTGGTAAGCATGTCAAACACCAACTCGTTGTCCATGGTGGCCCCGTACTGAATGTTGACCATATTCGGGAAATGTGTCGGACGGTTTTCCGGAGATGTAGATGGCGACATAATCAACCATCCGTGCTCCGGTTCGGGAGTTAAGAAACTCAGGCAAAATTTCGCTGAACCTTTCATGACCGGATATACTTCTCTCAGATACTCCAAATCACCCGAAAACATGTATTTCTCCCACAAATGCTGACTGAGCCAAATGCCCCCCGAAGGCCAAATACCCCACGTAGCACCGTCTACTGCACCCGTAATTCTCCATAAATCTGTATTGTGATGGGCTACCCAACCATCTGCGTCATACATCTCTGCCGCAGTTTTCTGGCCCGTTACAGAAAGATCTTTCACCATCTCAATCAGCGGCTCATGCATCTCCGGCAGGTTTGTCACCTCGGCTGGCCAGTAGTTCATCTCAGTATTTATATTGATGGTGTAAGCACTCTTCCATGGTGGATTGAGGTCGTTGCACCAAATGCCCTGCAGATTGGCAGGCTGCCCGCCAGGCTGCGATGAGCTGATCAATAAATAGCGGCCGTACTGAAAGTACAAAGCCGCCAAGGCCGGATCGTTGACGGTACTGAAGTTTTTGATGCGCTCGTCGGTAGGTTTATTTGCTTCTTCGGTCTGTCCCAGATCAAGCGCCACACGATCAAAAAACTGCTGATAATACTGCGTGTGAGCCCTTTTTAGGGCTTCATAACTTTTTCCATTGGTGGCACTGAGGTAGCCCTGTGCCCGCTCATGCTCATCGGCCGAAACGTCCAGATAGTTGATGAAATTGGTAGCAATCGATACAATAACGGTCACACTATTGGCATTCCTGACTGTCAGGGAGGTATCTCCGGCAATCAACTCCCCTCCCTCAGGCAAGAACTTCACTCGGGTTTCGAACTTGATCTTCCCTTTTGTACCCTCAGCCTCTTCAGGAAGACGTTTGCTCTTCCGGTCATTATTTCGACCTGCCATTTTCAATAGGTCATTGCCTTCTGTAGATACTGTCACCAACTCCGGTTTGGGACGATCCATTGTGGAGGTGAAGCTAATCTGCCCCGGCTCACTCGCCGTAAGACGCACCACCAATACCTGGTCGGCAAAAGAAGTAAATACTTCACGCTGAAAATCCACTTCACCTACCGTATAGCTTGTTCTTTGAATCGCTTCGCTAATGTTTAATTCCCGGTAATAGTTTGTGAAACTTTCATGCCCTTCAAACTTCAAATACAAATTGCCGGCTGTTTCATAAGGCATGCCATGTGAGGTGTTCGAAATAATTTTGGCATTCGCCATTTCATGGGCCTCCTGATAATTTCCATCAAAAAGCAATTGACGGATTGGTGTTAAGTTTTCACGAATTCCGGGATTATCGTTGCGATGTGGTCCGCCCGACCATAAAGTAGACTCGTTCAGCTGTATGTTTTCTCGCTCCGGCACTCCAAAAATCATCGCACCAAGTCGTCCATTTCCGATGGGCAGCGCCTCGTTCCAATTGGGGGCAGGTTTATCATACCATAACTTCATATGATCCTGCGCCACCACAGCCACTGAGAGTAATACAAAACCGCAGGAAAGTATGTGCTTTAATATTTTCATTGAACTTCTTCTATAAAATTAGCACGCCCTTCATACTGCATGCTTCACTGTCAAGGGTATGCGATTTATCATTTAAACTCCTCCATCATTCATCACTACTTTCAATTACCTCATAATCAAGCCCTTTCCCACTGTTCTCAACTGACCTGAGCCAGGCGTTAAGATCTGATTTCATTTGATGTGCCAACTCAGGACGTACATACATGAGGTCATTCGTTTCAGATTTATCATTGAGCAAATCGTACAATTCATAATTTTCGCCTTTCTCATCTCCTATCAATTTGTATTGATGCGTCATCCAACTGATCCCGGGAGTACAGATGAAGCCAATAGGTTCTTCCCGAACCTCCTGCTGACCTTTGATTGCTTTCCATACACTGATACCATCGAGCGGGTGATTTTGTGGATAGTCTATATCAAGAATCTCTAAAATGGTGGGCAGATAATCACTGGTGACCATGGGGTAAGCTGATCTTTTGCCTTTTTCAATCTTGGCCTCCCAAACAACAAAAGCCGGAACCCTCACTCCTCCTTCATACAAGCTTCTTTTTCGGCCCCTGAATATGCCTGCACTACCCGGTGTCCTGTTTTCTGGCCCATTGTCACTACAGAAGAAAATCAAAGTGTTCTCACTCACACCAAGGGATTCTAACTTATCCCACAAACGACCTACCTGCTCGTCCATAGCGGTGATTGTACCATAGTAGATTTGTTGCTCCAAACTGAGGTGATCGTACATACTTCTGTGCAGGCTATCACTCACCACCGGCAGATGTGGTGTGTGAAACCATATAGTGGTAAAAAAGGGAGAACTGTCCTGTGTGGCATCTTCGACAAATGGAATCACCCGATCCATGATGATGCGTGAATCATCACCTCGAACATTATCCGTTTCTTTTTGGAGTTCACTTTTCCAATAGGCTGCTCCGTAGCTTTTTACGGCCGCTCCATTTTCTACTGCCCGCCAACCATACTGTTTACTTTCCCCCTCCAAGAATTCAGCTGGATACACCATGGGGTCGTAGGTAGGCACCTTTGATTCCGTGCAAAAAAAGGTATCATAACCGTGCTGAGAAGGTATGGTGTAATCTTCCTCATATTTTGGTTTGCCTCCGCGGTTCGAATCCAATTCGGATTTGGTGAATGTCCCTAAATGCCACTTTCCAAAATGCGCAGTGGTATAGCCCTTGCGCTTCAACAACTCGGGCAAAGTGATTTCCTCCTCCTTCATATGGCCAATATTGGCATATGGGATGCCCATTCTTAAGGGATTTCTTCCTGTGATCACGCTCGCTCTGGTGGGAGAACATACGGCTGAAGCAGAATAAAACCGATCCAGTATCACTCCTTTACTAGCGAGCTTATCCAGGTTTGGAGTAATGATTTCCGTGTTTCCATTAAACCCAACATCGAACCATCCCTGATCATCGGTCATGATCAAAATGATATTGGGTCTCTCTGAGCCACTGATCGGCGTATCATCCAGAACACCGGAAAAACTTGTTGCACCGTTGCAGCCATTCAAAATAAAGCAAACCAGCAGGAGTACAACAACTTCAGTAAAATGTAACCAGACGCCACTTTTCATAGTAGTATGGTAGTTCATAGCGCTGTAATCAATCGTTTAATTCTATTGGTCGGCAGATTTTGAAGTTACCCAAAGTCATGTGGTTTGGCGGTACTCAGACCGAAATGTACTTCATTATTGGGTTTCGGATCTTGCCCAGACATGACTATCCGCCAACAGAGCTTGGTATTCCGTAGCCAGTGTCGCTTTCATTTTGGCCAACTCCTCCGGTCGGTCAGCCGAAAGATCTATCCATTCATTTTCGTCAGCAGCGAGATTGTAGAGTTCAAAATCCACTAGTTCTGCATTTCTTACAGAATCAATATTTCCCACATAAACATTAGTTATTTTAGGTAGATAAGCCGTGTCATACTTCAGTCTGGCCATCAGTTTCCAATCCCCATCGCGCATGGCCACTACCCGGTCATTCAGGGCATTGTAAAAAGCCCAGAGCAATGGTTTCTCTCTCGTCATCCTTCCTGTTTTGAGGAAATTGATCAGGGATTGTCCATCCAGTTCTCTTTGTGGCAGGTCTGCTCCAGCCAACTCGCAAAAAGTAGGCATCAGATCGAGTGCCGAAACGACTGCATCTGTTTCTCCATTGAAGGTAGGCTGCCCCATCCAGTAAACAATACCAGGCACCTTGAAACCTCCCTCGGTTGTCCAGAGTTTTCTGCCCTTTAACCCCTCAGTGGTACCATATGAGTGTATTGCCTTTGAATACCTGAGCAGGGTCTCCGGGCCGTTATCAGAGCTGAAAACGATTAGGGTATTGTCATGACCATTCTTTTCCAGGTATTCAACCAATTTACCGACCGCTAGGTCCACATTTTCTACATTGGCGAAGTACTGTGCTTCATTTTCATTTTGTGCATAGGGCAGATACTTCGCTACCAGCTCAGGTGGAGAAGCAATGGGCACATGGGGCTCATGAAATGTCACCTGAAGGTAGAACGGCTGGTCTTTCTTTTGCTTGCCCAGCCAGTCCATGGCTTCATTCACCACAATCTGACAGCTAAATCCTTCAATCTCACCTACTTCTTCGCCATTTCTCACAAAGTTGTTAGGATTCTCGTGACTTGGAGCGGCATTATTATGCGTGGCAAACCAGTGATCAAAACCAAACTGATCTGGAGTAGGCTGTTTTTCAGGATTATTGAAATGTGAGTTACAATGCCATTTACCAGAAAGACATGTCGCATACCCCACAGACTTTAGCCGGGCAGGGATCGTTTCCTCATTCGCTTGCATATGAACGATATCTCGATTATTCAGGCGAGGATTGTTCCCTCCTATTATGAAATCATAAATACCTGCGCGGTTTGGGCTACGCCCCGTCATTAGTCCCACTCTGGATGGCGAACACACAGGTGCTGCGGAATAAAAATTGGTCAACTTCATACCTTTGGCCGCTAACCCATCCAGATTTGGTGTCTGGATCTTCGGGTGGCCAAATGAAGACAAATCACCATACCCCAGGTCATCACATAGGATCACAACGATATTGGGTGGACGCTCTATTTCCTCTTTGCATGAAAACAAGGCGCTGAGCCCCACGAGTAAAAAAACTATGTAACTTCTCATTCTATTGAACTTTGTTCTCTCTACCTGTCCCGGTTGTGGAGAGTAATTCATTTTCTTTATTCATCCAGGTCAACTGTTTCCAGTTTTCCGGACCATCATTCTTTTGTGGCAAACCCGGTATGCTTCGCCCATTTCGAACAATTTCCGCAAGCTCCTTACTGAGCTGATCCACCAGCTGTGGATTCTCACTTTGAAAATTGCTTTTTTCACTCGGATCCGCTTTCAAATCGTACAGCTGAACCTCAGGCATTCCTACCACATCATCCGAACCAGAACGAGGAAAACTCCAACCACCTGAGCCAGGGGTAAATAATGCTTTGTAATTTCCACTGCGATAAGCAAAGGAGCCATCATAAGAGTGCATCACGATGCTTTCACGCCCGGGAGCCTCTGATGGCAAACCTAGTGCTGACACAAAACTGTAGCTATCCTCCCCCGCATTATCAGGGAATGACGTGCTAAACAGATCAGCAAACGTGGCCAGAAAATCTGTGGTACTCACCAATGCGTCTGTTTTGGCAGGCTTGAGTTTGTCAGGCCAGGTAACGACAAACGGTACCCGATGCCCTCCCTCGTATAAGTCCGACTTAAAACCACGATAAATATAACTTGGGAAATGATCCTTACTGGCTAGCTGCTCAAAATCAGCCTGATTGGAGCACCCATTGTCACTCAGGAATACCAGGATGGTGTTATCAAACACCCCTTGTTCTTTGAGCGCATTGGCAACAGCTGCAACCACTCCATCAGTCATCATCACAAAATCAGGATAGGGATTATCCAAACCACTCTTGCCCTGATATTCAGGAGAGGGTAAGATCGGATTGTGTGGAGAAGTAAGAGGAAGGTACAAAAAGAAAGGCTTGTCTTTATTGGCATGTGCATGGATGTACTCAACCGCCTCTTTTTGAATCTCAGGAAGAACCTCCTCATGTACAAAATCCTCCGCGATCTCGCCCTCCAGCCAGATGGACTGTTTCTTCTGACTGGAAGTTCTTCTGGTCGGAACCATGGTTGGTAGGTCGTTTTCTACCCACACATAAGGAGGCATACTCAACGAACCAATGATTCCATAGAAATAATCGAATCCTGCTGTAGTGGGGCCGTTGGTAATTGGTTGAGCATAATCGATGCTGTCCTTGCCGGCATCTACATTGGCCCAATCCCACCCCAAATGCCACTTGCCAATGGCGGCAGTTTCATAGCCCTGCTGCTGTAGCAAGCCTGCTATCGTCAGCCGATCTGCCGGGATAAGTGCTTTATCGTACCCATAGAGTACCGATTCTTTCAATCGTGTTCGCCAACTATAGCGACCAGTGAGAAGACCGTATCTCGTAGGGGTACAAACTGAAGAATTGGTATGAGCATCGGTAAACATCACCCCCTGCCTGGCCAGGTCATCGATGGCAGGTGTCTGAATTTTGGACTGGGGATTATAACTGGAGATGTCTCCGTAGCCCAGATCATCCGCCAGGATAATGACAATATTAGGTGACCGCTGCGCTTCCTGCTGACAGGAACTAAAAAGCATTGTCAGTACCAACAGAATGCTCCCAGGTAAACGGGCATTGCTTTGCATGTATCGTGTTTTCATCACGGCTTTTTCCATTCATCCAGGCTCAGCGCTTCAGCGAGTGAGTTCCCGAAAAACGACACACTGTAAGTAACCACCACATCAAACCAATGTCTGAAGTTGATGCCAGATGGCCATGACCGGCTGATAATACCTCCTCTGGCAGATGGATCCTCTCCAAAGTACTGATTGTCCATGCACCATTCCAAAGTCTTCATGCCCACGTCGTAGTATTTTTTATCTCCCGTGAGCTTATAGATTCTTATGTATAATCCGGCCCAGAGGGTAGTGGCTTTTTCTCCGACACCCACAAACTCAGGGTCTCTATCAAAGCGAACAGAAAAAGATCCATCAGCAGCCTGGGTTTCCATAATGGCATCCGCAATCACTTGCACCTTTTTCAAATATCCCTGCTCAGGTGCTACCCGATGGGCTTCTATCAGGCCATCGGCGATGTATCCAAATGCCTTGGTCCAGTAATTTACAGGCCCAGATTTTTTCTTATCTCCATAGAAAAACACTCCCCACATGCCATCTTCTTTCTCGAATGCGCGGATGAGTAAATCAGCCAGACGAATGGTGGTCTTCTTGAAATAGTCATCGCCCGTTTCAAAATACAACGCGGCTAGTCCGGGCAAGCCCATTGAGCTCTCAAAGCTCATGATGGTCTTCCATTCTTTCTTATGAAACTCATAAGCCTGCGGAATCCAAACGTCCTCGTGCTCGTCCATCAATAGGTTGAGCTTTTCCGCTACTTTTCTACCAGCATCGATGTATCGCTGGTCGCCAGTGGCCCGGTACAGGGGCATCCAACCCCATCCCACTAAGAACAAAGCATCTACTGTGCTTGCTTCTGTGGCGCTGGTTTTGACTATGCCGTATGCCGGACTGGAAGGATCTGTCACCAGTCTGTCCAGGGTGATATTCCCTATCTCGATGGCTCTCTGCTTAAGCGCTTCCTGACTCAACCCGGTCACTTCGGTGTCCACTCCATCCAAAGCCGCAGCCTCCAGAAACATCTTAGCGGAAGGTCCCCAGGCCCATGCCCAGGCAGGTCTCAGCCGGGTCCTGGCAGAGAGGTCGTACAGGAGGTACTCGCCGCCTTTGGTTGCACTATCGGATTTGGTATCCTCACAGTCGAGCACGTAGTGAGTGGCCCATGAAAGTGCTGCCACCATGCGTTCGCGCGATACACCACTGCCTGTAGACACCTTTGGCAAGGTGCCGTCCCACGTGACTTCCGCACTGGCAATGAACTCGCCGGTATCTACCTGGTGAATTGACACTGCACCCACCCAATCATCCCGAAGTACATCAAACCGATAGCTGACTTTAGAATCTGCTACCTCAACCTTCGTTGACAGGTAGAAATGCGCTATGGAATTCGTTTTAGGGTCAAGAATCAGGGAATTACCCCAGTATTCTACTTTTTCATATGGTATTCTTATTTCGGCAGCAACAGGGTTTTCACCGGTATCATTGAAATCATAAATACCCTGCTCTTTAACATTCATCTCTATGATGGCTTCCATGTCAGGATTCATGGCGATATCTACCGTAGGAAAGCGCTGCTCACGGCCTGAATTTCTCCGTATGTCGGCTTGTTCGTCAAACCCAGCCATCCACACATCTTTGGTCTGTTCGTTTTGAACTTTCGGTGCGTTCGGAGACACGTCATCGTATTCGAATATATACTCGTTGGCCTTGCTGAAAAGCCTCACCTCAACCTGAGAAACATCCAGATTGACAGGCAGCTTAAACGACAATGATCGTCCGTTTCGGATTACTTTGAAAGTATTTTCTCCACCCAATACCTTGTCCCTACAAGCAACGCTTAAAGTGGATATTCCCAGTGAAAGACCAGCGGTCGCCACGGCTGATTTTTTGATAAAGTGTCTTCTTGATTCTTTGTATGCCATCGTTCTTAAAAAATTCAAAACATCCTGGTTTCATCCTCATTCATCCATACAAAAAGAATCTGCTCCTGATGAAACAGTTTCTCCTGGCTGAAATGACTACTCATGAACCCAATCAATCTGAAGTGTTAAAATTGTGTAATCCGAACCGACCTCTGTCCAATTTCACATGGTCCTCAGTGCGGTTTTTCAAAATGAATGTCCATTTGATGAATCAACAGCCAGCGACTACTGCCGCCAGCTGTTGATCATAATACTCATCGGACCTACTATCTTTTAGTATCCCGGGTTTTGCAAAATCCCAGTCAGTGAAATTTGGCTAATCGGAATGGGAGCCAAATAATGGGCCATTGTGAACCTTCTATTTGACGCTCCATCTCTTACTACTACCCTACGGTCTTCTCCATTACCTACCGTTATGGTTTTCTCACCAAATGGATAAATGGAAGGCAGATATAATGATTCGTCACCATCATAGACGGTACCTTCTATTACTGCTCCATAAATCTCCTCAGCAAATACCTCATCGGCGATACCCCATCTCTTCAAGTCGTGGATTCTTGTGTTTTCACAGTATAGTTCCAGTGCTCTTTCTCTTCTAATTTCCTCCAGGATATCCAGATCGTAAGTAGTTGCGAGGTTATTCGAAAGTGGATCTATTCCAGCCCTTGCCCGGGTCAGGTTAATGGACTCATCTAACTCCGCGTCTGTAATGGATCCTCGAAGCTCATAAATCGCTTCAGCATAAGTTAAATACACCTCTGCCAGACGTAGTATTGAGTAATTCTGTGCTTGTCTCTCGTTGGGTCTGTATCCGTTCCACGATCTGAATTTTCGGTTTCGAATACCAATTCCAGCACCTGAATCACTTGGGCCTACATTTAGGACAGGTGATCCGTTTTCCGGTACATTGTAGAAGTACGCAACCATCCTGTTGTCCCTGTTCTGCAATTCATCCCACATGGTATTGTATCCCTGAAATCGTGGGCTTTTGCTGATTGGCAATCCATCAGTACATAGAAACATATCCATGGACTTTCTGTTCGGAGCCATACGACTCTCAGTCGTGGCGAAATTCAAATCACCAAACCCTAAATTATAATCATAAACCTTCTGAATGATGAACTCCTTGTTAGTGGATTTATCAAGGCCCAATGGGTTTGATCCGCCATCTTCCAGCTGATGCAGGAAGAAATTAGAATTGATCTCCGGAAAGTCATGGTTCCATAGCTCATAGCCTCCATTTACCATCACATCCTTAGACAGGTCTATTGCGTCGGCCAGCATAGCCTCTACAGTAGGATAGTTAGCGGGTTTTGAAGAACCAGCACCGGTCGTGGATCCATCTCCATCTGTGTCGGTACCTACGTACTTTTCCCAGGTAGCTTCATACAAGAGCACTTTGGCCTTATAAGCCTTAGCGGCCATGCTCGTAATCTTCCCTAAATCTGATTCACCTACCGATGGAGGACAATTAGCAATAGCCTCATCCAGGTCTGACAAAATCAAACCTATTACCTCATATCTGCTGCTCCTTGGAGTTTCAAATACCTCATCAGGTGAAGCCGAACTGATCACTGTAGTGATCAGGGGCACCCCTCCAAACCTCTGCAATAGCGTAAAATATTCATAGGCTCTGAAAAAATGTGCGGTGCCAACATATGGAGCTATTTCACCAGCATCACCGGTATATTCAGCAGCACTTTCTATCAGCATATTGACATCCCGCAGGTCATCATACCCTTCATTCCAAAGGGCGTCGGTCTCGGGAACCACTACGTTGCCCTGAGTATAGATCTGCGGAATGGAAACCAAATCTGATCCGTAATCCCTAAACTCTCCATCTGCTCCCCAGCCTAACATACCATCGTACAGATGATTGGAGGCAAGTTCGAAATGTGCAGGCGTGGAATAAAAAGTAGCATCCGTGATTTCATCCAATGGCTCAAGGTCCGTAAAGGCATCCTGGCACGACATCATCATAGTGCCTAACACTAAGAATGATAAGAATATATTTTTCATGTCTCTTAATTTTTTATTACAACTGAAATATCTCATTTAGAAAGTCAGGTCTATACCAAGTGAATAAGTCCTCATGAAAGGATAGATGTTACTTGAACTTCCCCGGCTTTCAGGATCGTAACCATCCTTGATCGCGGTAAACTCGAACAGGTCATTTCCTGAGAAGTAGATTCTCGCCTTATCTATAGCTACCTTCTGAGTCAAACTCTTAGGTAAAGTATAACCTACGATAAGCGTCTTGAGTCTCATGTAACGATTGTTCTGAAGGAACCACTCGTTATCCCACCAGTTATGTCTGGCCAGTGCTGTATTCCAGGTCATTCTGGGATATTCAGCACTTGGGTTACTTTCAGTCCATGTTTTTCCCAGAAAAGCTGCAGTTTGGTTTGCAAACCTGCTACCCGCGAAAGGAGCTGACAGGTTTCCCTCTTGTCTGTAAATGTTCTGATCCAATACCCCCTGGAAAGTCACCTGAAAGTCAATGCCTTTCCAACCGGCACCCAGATTCACTCCATAGGTATAGTGCGGCGACAAGTCACCCATGAACTTCAAATCTTCGCCATTTTCAGAAGTGATCACCCCGTCTTCATTTCTATCCACCTTGATCACGTCTCCCGGACGAAGGCCTGTATTTCCCTGATTAGGGAAGCTTCCTGAATAAGTTGAGTAATAAGCATCAACCTCTTCCTGAGTCTGGAAAAAACCGTCGGTCTCCCACAAAAACAGCGAGCCGATCGGGTAACCTTCTATGTTGATCCCTTTTGTGTCTAATACCGGAATGTTGGCACCATCAAGTCTTACGATCTTGTTTCTGCTGTCACTCATATTGGCCGAAACCGAAAAGGTAACGTCCCCTACTCTATCTTTCCATCCCAGGGCTGCTTCCCATCCGTGAGCATCCAGATCACCTGAGTTGGTCAGTGGGCCTATTCCGTCATTACCCATGATGGACCCGTATTCTACAGCAATCAACATCCCTGAATTATTCCTCAGGTAGTAATCGAAGCTTCCGCTCAATTTGAAATCAAATAAGCTAAACTCTGTTCCGAAATTGGTCATGTTGATTCGCTCCCACGTCACTGTAGGGTCTATAATGTTCGGAATGCTGGCAGAACTTTGGAGCGCTGGTGACGCACCAAATAACTGTCTGCTCGGTGCGACGGTAGAGAGGTAAGAAAATTGATCAATACCTGCCTGATTTCCTGTTTCACCATAACTCGCCTTTATTTTCAAAAAGCTCAGGAATGATGCTCCTTTCAGGAATGACTCTTCGGAAATCACCCAACCTGCTGAAACACCGGCGTAATTCAATGCTTTATACCCTTCGGCAAACCTTGACGAAACATCTCTACGTCCTACCAGGTCAAACAGGTACTTTCCCTTGTAGTCATAAGCGATTCTGGAAAGGTATGCATATAGTCCCCACTGGCCTTGCCCTCCTTCTGTTTGCACGTTTGTCTGTGGGGCAATATTGATATCGTAAATTCCATTGTCTTCAAAGTAGCCATTTCTGGTAATGGAATTGCCCTCCGATCGGAAATAGTCCCCTGTAAATCCAACTTTAGCACTGAAGTTGTGACCCTGAATACTTTTTTGGTAGTTCAGGTATGATCCATAGTTCAAATAGTCATTCTCCTCGTAGCTGTCGGTGATTCCTTCGGGGATCTGACTCGTGTAGTTTGCGAAGTTGCCATCCCAATCATATAACGCTATGTCTATATTGTGCTCATCGGTACTTTGTACTCGTCTATTGTAAGAACCAGTAAGTTCCAGGGTCAATCCTTCTACAATCTCGGCCGTCATTCCCAGGTTGATTTTGGTCAAATCTTCATCCAGTTCTTCCCTACCGCCTGATTCTACACTCGCCAGGAAGTTTTCAGAACCAATCACACCAAAAGCAGCTACGTACTGACCTTCGTCGTTTTTACTGGGGAAAATCCAGGGGTTTTGCTGAAATGATCGGCCATCCACTCCATTAGAAGGACTTGATCTTCTTCTTTTCTGATAGGTAATACCTGAGCTCAAATTCACTCTGTCCGAAAGCTGATGATCAAAGTTGAACCTCAGATTGTATTGCTTCTGTCCATCGTATGCAGGCTTCAATGCCCCTACATCATCTGCAAAAAGTCCTGATATACGGTATCTGGTGGTCTCATTTCCGCCAGATACACTAATGTTGTGCTGCTGTGAGTATGAGTTACCAAAAAACTCTTCGATACGATCTACATCTTTCACATACATGCCATCCCAGGCAAAGTATATATCCGTAAGTGGGCCTTCATACCCATCCGCCAATAGCTGAATCTTTTCTGCCGTACCAAATCCCCAATAATTTCTACCTTCTTCTGGCATCTCTTCGTTTGCTTCCAACCAGAGCTGGCCATACTCTCTCATATTTGCTGCATGCGGAGTAAGGCCGACTGACTGCATTCTGAAATTACCGTTGTAATTGACCGTCAATTCGCCACGCGTTCCTTTTTTGGTAGTTACCAAAATAACACCATTAGCTCCACGCGCTCCATATATAGCAGTAGCAGCATCTTTCAACACACTAATGCTTTCAATGTCATCAGGGTTCATACTGTAAAATTCTCTTGCATTCAGAACAGGCACGTTATCAATCATTATCAATGGTGGATCCTGATTGATGGATGCAAAACCTCTGATTTGTAAATCGATATCTTCCTGACCCGGACGCGCAGATCCTCTGGTCACAGTGATACCAGGTGTTTGTCCCTGCAAGGCTAAGGCGGGGTTGGTTTGTGCTCTACTGGCGAACACTTCCTTACCTTTCACTACCTCTATGGCTCCCGTTACAGTTTCCTTGGTTTGCTCACCATACCCCACTACCACCACTTCATCGAGGCTGGACACGTCTGGTTTCAGTGACGTCTGGATGATGCTCTGGTTACCTACTGTAACCTCGTAAGGCTCATAACCTACAAATGAAATAACCAAAACTGAAGACTCATCGGCCTGAAGCCTGAAAGCTCCTTCGATATCTGTAGTCGTACCTGAGGTCGTTCCTTTAACAACCACAGTAGCTCCCGGCAATCCTTCCCCGTTCTCGTCAAGAACTTTACCGGAAATGGTCTGCCCCTGACCAAACGCATTCACACTTATCAGCATGAGCACGGCAAAAAGCGTTTTCAAAAACTGCCCCTTTTTAGTATACCTTAATCTCATATTATTAGAATTTTTCAGATTAGTTGATTAATTAATTCCGGACTTATACATCCTTCTATTCATAAAGGAGCAAGACATCTCCCTTGTTGGTTGAGGGTCCTTTCAGTCCCCAGGTTGGTAAACGATTTCATCATAGTCAATAGGTTTTTAGTTTGTCGAATCAGGTGTTGATCGAGGATGTGTTTGCATCACTCAACGCCGACAACAATGATAGAGCACTCCAACCTGGAGCGATATGAACTATGATTCAAAATCGATAAATTATGTGTCTTTTGCGGCCTTAAACTAAGGAAAACGCATTTTCATGCACTTACAAATATAAATTATTCAATCTCCTCAGCGAGGTATTGATTGGGAGCCTTCCCAAAATGCTCCCTGAAAGATTTGGTAAAATAGGCCGACGAGTTAAAACCAGACATGTAAGCAACCTCCTTGATAGAGTGCTGCTGCTTCCGCAGCAGATCCAAAGCATACTTTAACCTGATCACCCGGATGAAGTGACTTGGGTTTTGGCCTGTGAGTGAGCTGACTTTTCGATAAAACTGAGATCGGCTGGCTCCCATTTCCTTGAGCAACTCGGCGAGTCTGAAGTCCTGATCACTTACATTGTCCAGGATCACCTTAGTGGCTTTGTCCAGAAAAGCTTCATCCAGAGTGTTGGTGGTGATCTCACTGGAAGGGAGCATTCCTCCTATAGAGGTAAACTTTTCCCTCAGCCTGTTTTTGGCCTCCAGCAAATTGTTGATCCGAGCTTTGAGGACACTGATGTTGAAGGGTTTGGGCAAATACTCATCGGCTCCTGTCTGATATCCTTCAATGCGATCTTCCTCGAGGCTGCGGGCCGTCAGTAGGATAATGGGGATGTGACAGGTTTCTATGTTTACTTTGGCCTGACGGCACATTTCAAAACCGTCCATTTCGGGCATCATCACGTCGCTGATCACGATATCCGGGTAATACTTATTAATCTTCTCGAGCCCTTCCTTGCCATTAGCTGCTTCCCGGACCTTGAAACGGGACCTGAGTTCCTTGCGCAAATGCACCCTCAATTCCTTGTTGTCTTCAACAATGAGGACGGTTGGGCTTTTGAGCGTTGATGCCTCGTCCAGCGACTCGTCGGTGATGGTCTGATTGTCTGAGATGGCCAATTCATAGGCCGTAGACAGAACCGCTGCAGGATCCTGAGCATACCCTTCTCCCATTGCTCTGTGTTCTACATCTTTGTAAAGACTTTTGTCGAGTGGTAAGTCTACGATGAAGGAGGTTCCTTTCTGATACTCGCTTTCTACAGAGATTTCTCCTTTGTGTATTTCCACCAGGCCCTTGGTAAAGTTCAATCCTATTCCGGTCCCTGTTTTGGTACTGTCTACATGGAAAAACCGGCTAAACACCTCTTTCAACTGCTCCTTTTTAAAGCCAATACCTGTATCGGCCACTACAATTCTGACATAATCCTTTTTGCCCTTGCTCAGTGGAGTCACAGACATGGTGATGGCGCCTTCAGGGTCGGTAAACTTGATGGCATTGGAAAGCAGGTTGGTAATGATTTTCTCCACCTTATCGGGATCAAAATAACCCTTTAAGGAGTCGGATGCACTCTCATACCTGAAATTCAAGGATTTGCTCCTGGCCAAATCCTCAAAAAGTAAAAAGGTGTCCTTACAAAACTTCACCAGGTCACCCTCTACCAGCTCAAGGGGAGTCTTCCCCAAATCCATTTTTCTAAAATCAAGAAGCTGGGTCACCAAACTCAGTAGCTTGCGGGCACTGCGCTGGATCACCAGCGCTGAGTCTCTCACCACCTCTTCATCATTGGTGGACGACAGGATTTTGTCTACTGGATTGAGAATAAGGGTCAACGGCGTTCTGAACTCATGTGACACGTTGATAAAAAACCTCAGCTTCATTTGATCCAGCTCATGCTGGCGCTCCTCGCGAATCCTCTGGCTGTAAACTCTGAAAACAATCCATATCACCCCTCCTATCAGGATGTTGTAGATCAGATATGCCCACCAGGTTCGCCATGGTGGGAGCAATACCTCCAGATCCACGCTGGTCAGTTTAGCATTCTCCCAGTCATCGTCCAGGGCGGTTTTCACTTCAAACCTGTAGTCTCCAGAAATCAGGTTGGAATAGCTGGCAGTGCGATTGTTCTTCACGTATACCCAGTCTTCATTTACCCCTATCATTCTGTGAGCATAGCTCACACGATCCGGATTGGGGAGGTGCAGTGCCACATAGTCAAAGGACACAAACCCCTCGTCATAGTTCAGTACCACCTTGCTTTGGCCAGTGATGGGTGCGTCCAATAAGACTCGCTCATTGAAGATCTCCCCCACCCGCACAGTATGATTCAACACACTCATACTGGTGATCATTGGTGGCCCCACTTGCTCTGACAAATGCACTTCCTCAGGACGGAAGACATTCAGACCATTTATCCCCCCGGCAAGTAATCGACCATCCCTTGTTCGAAAGATGGACTTGCTCTGAAATTCCATCCCCTGGATCCCATCGTGGATATTGAAATTTTTAAAATCTTCACGCGCTATATCTAGTCTTCCCAACCCACTTTTGGTCGTAAACCACAGGTATTCTTCTTCATCAAACACCACACCAACGATCAGGTTACTTGGCAGTCCATCACTGGTGGTATACCTTTTAATGAGTTCAAAATCAGTACTGAGATGATACAATCCCAAATCGGTACCCACCCAGTAGGTCCGATCCTTCGCCTCTGTGATATGATTAATCCTAAAACCCCGCAGCTGGGCGTTTTCTGTATTTACAAGTGGCAAGGAAGTCATTTCACTCAGGTCTGAGACCCTATTGAGGTCCAACACCTGCAAACCAGCATCTGTCCCTATCAATAAGCGATTTTGGGAATCAATCAACAATGAAAACACCAAATCGCTTAATAGCTGCTGGCCGATGGTCTGGCTGTTGTACCTATAAAACTTATCTTCTCTGGGATCATAGGCATTCAGACCCGCTGAGAGGGTGCCACACCAGAGGATTCCGTCATCAGCCTGAGTAGCATACCAGACACTATTCTGACCGATGGAATATTCATTGTTGGGATCATAGGTAAATCGCCTGGCCCTCTGTGTATCCGGATCGAAAAGGTTCAGCCCACCATCCCAGGTACATATCCAAAGCTGACCAGAAAGGCCCTCCTCCATGTAGACGATTTTATCCGAACTGATAGAGCTCTTACCGATTTCCTGATGCTTGGACGAGCTGACGATCTTTAACTCATCGTCGAGGAGGTTCAATCCTCCACCATCAGTACCCACCCAGATTCTTCCCTTGCTGTCTTCCATGACCGACTGGGCTATCCTGGAACTCAATCCGTCATTTTTCCCCTGCCGGTAAAACACATGCGCAAAAGCCGATTTGTTCATTGATAACTTGCACACCCCTTCGTTGTAGGTAGCAATCCAAAACATGCCTTCGCCATCTTCCATAACCTTGGAGGGTTGGTTATTGGGTAATGAAGACGGATCCTGTGGATCATGTTTGATTTGCTGAATCAGCTCTTTTTCCTTATTCAGTAAGAAAATCCCATAGCCATCGGTAGATATCCATATGACCCCCTGATTATCCTGATAAATATCGAAGACCGGAACAGCCATCCCTTTGGTATAATTCATTGAGCGATATTCACCCCTCTCGAAGTTGTACACATACATTCGGGAAAGATCATTTCCGAAAAGAAGCTCCCCTTTTGCATCCATTAAGAAGCTTTTGGGCAATTGGTTGATCTCAAAATCGGCCTTACCCGCGCTGGGAATATGCCGAATGGACTCTGTAAGGGTGTTAATGATGTTCAGAGATGAACCTTCAGTACCAACCACCACGCCTGAGTCGATTGAAATGATGCCCACTACCTCTTCCTGATCCAGCGGATATTTAGAATCAGGAGAGCTGTCATAGCTTTGATAGGCCAGATGATCCTGCCCGGATGAGAGATTTACTTCTACCAGCCCGGTGGAAGTGCCCACCCACAAGGTGTGCTCGTCATAGAGCAGGCAATTGACAGATACCAACGAGGACTTCTCATCGGCCTTGGACAACGCTATCTGATGGAATTTTTCGGTTTTCTGATCAAACTTATTGAGGCCGGTAGAGGTGCCAATCCAGAGGTTTTGGTCATCATCCTCCACGATGGCAGTGATTCGGTTGCCCCCCAGAGAATTGATTTTGCCATATTCGGGTCGGTATATGGTAAACCGATACCCATCGAACTTGTTGAGCCCATCTATGGTCCCAAACCACATGAACCCCTTTGAGTCTTGAAAAATCTCAGTACAGGTACTGCTGGATAACCCCTCCAGGGTAGAATACGATTCGAATTTCAAATTCTGATATTGTGCTACAGCACTTGTAGAAGCCAAACAGAACATCAAACCCAAAACTCCCAAACACTTACTCATCTTCTATCTAATCTGAAATCCTTTCAATGATAATGCTATTTGAGAAAACTGTAAATGTATTATGAATAAAATGCGGGAATCTCTCACATCCCCTGCATCTGCAGGGCTGTTCGCCTTACGGTCAGGCACACAAAATGGCTAAACAATGTTTATTGACAAGTGAAATTCGGGGAGCTGGCTCATGCTTTCTTACTCCCCAGGATCAGTTCTTTATTAACCTAAGTATTCCAGCCTCCTCTACTACCTCACCATTCCTGGCATTCCGGAGGGTCAGGAAATAAACACCTGTGGGAAGCATTGAAACATCCACTTCCAGATAATCCTGAACAACAGTCATTTGTCCGCACAACCTGATTTTACCTTCGACATCATAAACGAGGAGCGAAAGCTGCGAAGGACTACCGGAAGGCAGTACCAGCCGTACAAGGTCGCTGGTTGGGTTGGGGAATATTTCAATCGCACCCCTACTCCCTGTGCCAAGTGGGGGTGGCGTCACAGTCAAAGCAAACTCAGCAATAACATTCATATCCTCAGTGATAGAAATCATCATCGGATTGTCAGTCCCGTCTAAATCACCACCCCATTTGGAAAACTGGTAGCCATCTGCCGGAGTAGCCGTGAGGGTAATGATCTCTCCTAGTCGGTAAGTGTCCTTTACGGGAGACCAGGTGACACTACCCTCCCCTACAACAGAAGACGATAATGAAAATATGGACTCGTCATTGGAATAAGCCGGGCCGGTATTGGATGTGGTGGCATAGGGCTGCACATCCACAGTATGAGGAAATTCGGAAGCTCCCACATCTTTTTGGTCAATTTCATCAGGTCTGGTTTGTTTCATAATGTCCAGTTTCAAGTCATCAAACTCCAACCCATCAATCATAGGAATGGGCGGAAATCCGGAAACTGCGGCATCAATGGCGGGGCTCCCTGAGTCCAATTGAAAAAATCCTTCATCGTTTGCAATCAGCTTTGGATCCAGATCACTTATACCTGATGGTCGATCTATTCCCAGGCTACCCGAAGAGAGGTTGCCCAGCCATTGTTCGGTGCCTGTCGGGTCATCAAAAATCACACCCTTTGGATTGCTGAAAATGTTGTTGGCAAATACAACATGTTGAGGCGGATAACTTCCTGATCCACCCAACTTCACCTCCTCAGAATCCACAATGGTATTGAAATACACGTGGATGGAGTCCAGGGGATCCGAAGACTCGTTTTGCAAATAGATGGCGCGGCTGGTCAACCCGGAAAAGTAGTTGTTGTAAATGAAGTGGTTCTGCCCTTCACGCACGCGTACACCGCCCATATTGTTCAGGAAAAAATTACCATAAACTATGGCTTCATCTCCGTGGCGTAGCACCAGCTCGCCTTTGGTGTTGTTCTCGAAGGTATTGTACCGAAAGACATTTTGCGCAGCCTTATTTGAAATCAATTCGCCATCACCGTCACAGTTTTCAAAATAGCAATACTCCACAATGGTCCGCGAATCCAGGTGTGCCTGACTGCTTACACCAATGCGAATAGGCTCTACACCCATGTCACCGCCGCTGCCCCGAAAGTTTCTGAATGAGCAATGTTGAATTTTGTGATAACCAGGCTCGTTGTCTACCAGGATGGATAGGATGTTTTGATCGGCCAGATTGATCCGGCTCTCAAAATTGCAATGGCTGATTGTAGTACGTCTCGAATCTTCATCAACTATCAAATATTTAAAACTCGTATAGCCCAGAATGTTGATTTGCGTAATCAGCACATCACTGCCCCAGTTTCTGATGACATTATCCGTACCAATATCTCCCCCAACAAATTGAAACCCCGACAACACTACTTTGTCGGCATCTATTTCCACTTTTGATTCCCCAGTGAAGATGACAGCCCCGTAGCTCTCTGCGGTAACCACAAGACCCTCCACATTGATGTCCATAAAGACATCCTCGTATCTGCCCGATCTCCAAACAACAGAATCTCCATTCACTGCTTCACTAAGAGCAGATTTGAATTCTGACAGGGAAGAAACATTGTACCTGGTTTGGGCCAGCGTCACTTCCGCAACAAGTAAAATCACTAAAAAGGCTGCAATTCGCATATTAATCAATCTTTGAAAAAGTAACTTTCATTCGTTCGGCACTATTGATGAATCGTCCTCCCGAGACTATTCACCTTTATCGGTACTCATCGGCTTGTGCGTTTTCAGCCATTCCTGCCCTTCTTTAGTCAGGAAAAAATCCATCCATAAGTAGTACATCTTCTTGTTCTCACCCACTGTGACCCAATGGCTCGAACCAATTGGAATATGCAAAAGCGAGAACTCCTTGAAGGCCGTAGAAGCCGCATCAGCGTGAACCACCACATCATTGTTGGATAGCCCTAAGAACAGCTGGTCAAGCATAGGGTGCTCATGAGCACCCACCTCATCCGGCCCCATGGCTTCCACAGTTCCCAGCGAAACGCGAGGAACGATATCAGCGGGGAGCACCGTTCTGCTGACGGTATTCGGACTCTTTATCTTTTCTGTATAAGGTTCGCAATCCTCAAACCGTGTAAAAAACAGGTCATATTTATTCTCTTCAGGGAAGTTCTTCAGGTCCTCTATGTCCTGAGCGGACAGCCTTTTGGTAAACTGTAGAAAATGAAGTTCCTCACCTTCAGGTACCTTAAACTGCACTTGATCCGTGTCATTCATTGGAATGGCAATGGACTCAGGCACCAGGTTGTACACCATTGAATCAGCCTGTAGCGTTCCATTCCCACTCACAAACAGAAACATACTCACATACTCACCAGAAAGTGAGATGGTCTGCTCGGTAGGCCCTGCATATGCGAGGTGCTCAATCTTGGTCTCGGCAATTTCACCTGCCAGCAATTCCTCATTAAAAACCTGCTCGCCTGCCGGTATTTTCATCTGCAAATCCTGAACAACAATTTCAGGTGAGCTCGGGCCTGAAGCACAAGACGACAGAATGATTGCCATGATTACACAAACTACAATGCCTTTCTTCTTTAAAATCTTCAATACATCCATGATTTGGCTATTTACTTTTCACTTACCTCAAAAGTTTGATCCCTGGGAAAACAAGTCTTTTAATTTTCTATTTCGAAGGTTGAATAATCAACCTTTGAGTTTTCGTTTCACTGCCAATTCTCAGTTTGGCGATATACAAGCCATTGGGCAGATGGTCGGGTGTCCATTCCACTTTCTGGTTTCCCGCATTTTGAAGTTCATTCACCAAATTCACAATCTTCTGTCCGGATACATTGAAAATGGTCAATTCTACGAGCGCAGGTTTCTTTACTTTATACTCTATGGTGGCTTTGGAATGGATCGGATTAGGATAGACAATCATCTCATGATTGGAAGCCTCGAGCGTATTTGGATCAACACTAAGCGTAACTTCTTCCTCACTAAAGTGAGCGGTGACTGACTTGTCAGCATCCATGATGATGGTCGTTTGTGCAGAGGTCCCGGTCACGTCCCCACTCCAATAATCAAATAGATTTCCATCATCGGGTTTGGCCGTCAGGTACACGAGCGTTCCTGCTTCGTAGACCCCTCCTGAGGGATTGTAGCTCACAAAACCGTTTCCGACTGCAGAAGTGGTCAAAGTATATGTCTGGGTGGCAGTGACCGCAACGTTGATTTCCGAAGAGGTCGTTGTAGCTCCTACATTGTCTGTAGCTACTGCCGTGAAAATGTAGCTACCTGTAACCGCAAATGGAATAGTAAATGAATAAGGGGTAGTTGAATCCTCACCGAGTTTGGTTGCCCCATTGTAAAACTCCACCTTAGAGAGCGTACCGTCAGGATCGGAAGCATCAACTACGATGGTGATGTCATCACCATTCACGAAACTCGCACCATTCTCAGGAGAAATAATACTGACTACAGGATTAACATTTCCTCCTGATCCATCAGCGACATACAGCTCATCGAAGTAAGCAGTAGCCTCCCCGTCATCCTGCAGATAAACTCCGGCTTTCCAGTAGCTGGGGAATGTCCAGTATGAAACATCCATATTAGCTTTTTCGGCTCCATCTACATCCATGATCATGCTTCCATCTACCAATCGAACGTCACAGTCAAAATATCCGGCAGGCGCTTCACCCAGATCCACATGCGTGGTATTCACTCCTTCATTATCGGTTTTTATGGCAGCCCACAGGTGATTGACTGGTTCCTTGGTTTGATGCTTATAGATTCTTAGCAATGGCTTATTTGGTCCGCTCCCTGTATTGGCGTCATCATGAATTTGTAGCACGGTCACCTGATCACAGGTCATCTCAACAATATGTATTCTGGCATGCAATGAACGATCACCTTCGGAAAGGGTCCAGTTGTTCAGATACCGCAGTTCGGTGCGCTGGCTGGACCCGGACTGATTAAAAGCAATTTTATCCTCGTCCACGACATAAAAGTTATCATCTGTATAGCCATCCTTGAGCTGAGTTTGAGTGGCAATGGTGGAGCTCGTAGGTGCCTGTAATTTACACTCCCCAATGAACGCCTTAAATCTTGGGATATCATAAGGGGCATTGTATTCCGCGACGGGATTGACGGCAATACTCACTCCCAAAGCAGTGTATGAGATACCACCATCATCTGTAGCCGTGGCAGTGATGACGTAACGCCCCGCAGGCACGTCGCTCCAGGTATAGCCATAGGGGGGTGAAGTGACTTCACCCAGTTTGGTTGAACCGTGGAAAAATTCTACTTTGGCGATCGATCCATCACTATCAGAGGCATCGGCTGAAATGGTGATGTTCTCTCCTGCACTAAAAGTTGCGCCACTAGACGGAGCGGTAATGCTCGAGATAGGAGCTTTGTTACTTGCCGTTGAATGAGCATTGCTCAAAGCAAAAAATGATGCCTGACAATAGTCGCCATCCTCTCCCGAATTGTTTTGATTATATACCCCTGCTTTGAAATACATCCAGTCATCAGCAAAGCCACTATCAGTCATGTCTACCACTTTCTGGACATCAGGTTTTCCAGGTCTCATAATGGTCACAGTAAGGTCATTGCCCTCCACTTTGATTTCGTAGCTAAACTTCTCCCCCAGAGCAATCCCATCTTCAGGATCAGGAGCATTGTCACTTCTGCTACCAATCATTTCGTGCCATTGCTCAGCACTGGTGGTAGGCTCATGGGCGAAGTAAATAGCTCCTTTGGTGTTTCCTGGCAATTTGCGGTAGTATAACCTGCACGGCTCATCATTCGACGCATGGATTTGCCCGATGATTACACGACCAACCTTGCCAGCTTCTCCTGTGGTGGACACATGATCCACGGCAACTGTAGCTGTCAGCGTTCCGCCTACTCCTCCGGCTGCCTCCTGATTGGCCTGACTGGAAGAAGCGAAGACCCAGTTGTTGGGGCCAATCCCCTGCGTGTTGAAGCTGGTATTGCCAGCGCGCAGCATTTCCCGAAGTTCACTTCTGGGGTAAGAGCTCCCGCCGGTTTCTCCATCATTCCGACATCTAAAGACCATCGCCCCGGTATTGGGGTCTGTATAAAACTGAGCTGGTCTTTCAAAACCATTGGATAGATCAGCTTCCTGAACTTCCGACTGATCCTCCAACGTGATCTTCCAATCCGTAAGATCAAAATTTCCACTAGGTGGTAAATCAGGATCCTGGGCCCAGCTTGCTGAAACCGATGCAAACTGTAGGAGGACAAACATGATCAGGTAAGAGAATATATTCCCTAGTGATGATGAAAATTCGGATTCCCTGGTTGTTGTAGCTTTCATATTGTAAACTTTTACTAGTACTTAAATCGAGTTCAAATGCCTTTTTCGGCACTTCTGGATAATCTTGAGAGGAGCGATCATCGATTCAAAAACCAACCAACAAATCATCTCAACACTTTTGCTAATACATTAATTTCAGAGGAAGATTTTCCTCAACAATGAGTGCTCCAGAGTTTGTAATCACATTGTCAGCATGTGAATTGTTCTTGGCACCCCAGAGTCGAGCCACTTGCTCCACCGGGTTATTCTGAAATTTATTGCCAGAAATATCCACATTGATGATCCCGTATGTGTTGATCAAAATCCCATTTTCCTCACTGGCTCCACATTGGGTAAATGTGCTTCCTCTGACCAACAGATTGCCTCCTACTGTGGACTCGTCATATCCGCCCCGGTAATAATCGATGACATTCTTATTGACCCGATCAAATTGACAATCCACGATGTAGACATTTTCGGCATTGTATTCACCCCGATCATCGTCTTCTGCAGAAAGCTCAATGCCGTTGTTACAATTTTTTATCAACGAAGACTCGAAACTGATGTATTCAGAAAACGAATACTTGTAGGCTTTAAGGACATAATCAAAGTCAGATAACTCACAGTCCTTCACCTTCAAATTGTAAAGGCCGGACATGTTTTCTTTCAAGGTAGCAAAGGCGTAATTCTCCCCATTCCCACTAAGAATGATTGCATTCAAAGTCAGCTTCCCCTTCGGATTCATTTCGAAAGCCGGGGTAGCGGCAGGGCCAGCATAGACAAGCGATACTTTAGAGTCTGGCTTCGCCGACTTGATGGTCAGTTTCTTGTCGATGACCATGGAATAATTGAATTCAAAACGCTCCGATGCTAGCTCAATGATATCGCCATCCTGCGCGGATTTCATTGCTTTGGCAAAATCCGCTGCAGTACTGACCGTATGTGTTTCCTTCGCTGAATCGTCAGCAGAGGGATTGTACCAATCCGGACCGTACTTGGACACATCCATAATGTTAGGTTTTTCCGGCCCGGCTCCATTGGTGGTTCCTATCGAACTGCTTTCAGAGCGTGAATTCCCGAATAAGTCTTTGTCGATTTGATCAAACTCAAACCCATAATAGGCCTGGATTTCGGACAGATCACTGGTTGGAACCCAAATATTTTCTTCCAATTCCCGCATGGAGAAGTCCCTTTTCTCAAGACCATTCACGCCTCTGAAGGCCACGCCCTGATTATTGATCACGTTGCTTTTAAAATCAATACCGTCAATGGAATCGTAACGTATAATGGGCATTTCATCTCCTTCCGAATTGTAAATCACATTGTTGACGATTAGGGTCCGAATGGGCGTTTCGGATCTGATTTCCGAACGAGGCAGCACCTCTTTCTGATCCACATTTGATCCAACACCAAATTGCCACGGTGAGGAGCAATTGACCCAGGTGTTGTAAGCAACAACCACGTCGGTCACTTGAAAGTATCTGTTGACAGCCGGTTGTCGAATTCCGTTCATCATAGCCAATGGGCCTCTGAAAATCTCCCCGTGGAGGTTGTAGAAATAATTATTGGTGACCCGGTGACCAGTCCCGATCAGTCGGACTCCCCCCACCTGTGGGGAATCTTCATCACCGATAAAGTAGTTCCCATCTACAATGCAGTAATTTCCATGTCTGGTGACCAGTGACCCCTGGCTTTTGTAAAAGACATTGCCTCTGAACTCATTGAAATTGGATTTGCTGGAAATGACCTCCACTTCTCCATTGCACCGATCAAACAAATTATTAGCCACCAGCGTGTAGCTGGGTGTCATGGACGTGCTACTGTTCCCAATCTGAATTGTCTCCGCACTCGGTCCCCCTTTTGGTGGTCGGGGACCAAAATAGTTGTCATTAATTTTGTGGTAGTTTCGTATACTTTCATTCCCTTCCAGGTCCACTCTTATGGTGGGCCCTCGGTTCGATTTTCCTTCCAGATAGCAATGATCGAGTTGATTATGCTTTCCCTTGAACAACACCCAAAGGTCAGTCATGTTCCGTTGGGCTTTGTTGAAGTCTTTGATCACGCAGTTAGTCACGCGGCTGTTATTTGCAAGGGTATCCTTATTGATGAAAAACTGGATGACGGATTCTGAAGGCGACGCTCCATTGGTAAAATAGAGCCCATCCACCACCAGATACTCTCCACCCAGTTTCAGATCAGATTGTCCCTGGATGATTACTTCGCCGGGGGTTTCAGCACGAAGTGTGATGGGTTGATCTTCAGTTCCTTTTGCTACCAGGCGAATTTCAACATTCTCCCATTGGCCATTGGCCATGACAATACTGGTGCCTGGTTGTGCTTTTGAGATTGCATCTTGCAACTCCTTTGCGTTAGAAACCAGGATTCCTTCATTGGATTCCTTGAGTTGACAACTCATCAAAAGGCAAATTGTCGTCAGTGAAAAAAGTATACTCTTCATCATTTTAATATTAATTGGGTCAATCTTGATAGATAATTTAATCATTCGCGTTCAGGTTCTTTATGCTTCTTTCCATAGTTGTTGGACAGTAGTCAGGTCTTTTTTCATCGCATCAAAAACAATTTTTCGATCTACAGTGATTTCATAATGACCTTTTTCTGCTCCACCCAGGGGGTATTCCAGATGCAATGACACAGGAGGATTCAAACCATAGGTTTTCAATAATTTAAAATAGTCTTTGAAGTTCACCATTCCTTCACCTATTGGCACGTTCACGGCTTCCCATTGGCCATTGACCTTTGCCCATTGAAAATCTTTGAGAACAATCGTTTTTATACGCTCACGGAGCAACCGTAATCCATTTGTCCAGGAAAGTCCTCCCTCCACTGTGGCATGACGGATATCATATTGGGTGCCAAAATAAACAGGGTCCACGGTTGCAAGCAGTTGCTCTATTTCCCAAAAAGAAGATCCAATACTTGTTCCGGCATGGTTTTGATAGCAGCCGATGATATCGTATTGCCTACCCTGTTCGGCAAGCGCTTTGATTTTCTGCTGGTAGACTTGAATAGACTCCTGCAATGATTTGTCCGCATGATATTCAAACCAATTGGTGCGATAAAACCCAATACCTTCAGTGGCTGCGGTTTTGATGATGTCCAAATCATATTCGTTGTTCACATCGGTAATGGCCGTGGTGATCATCTCACAGGTAGAACCAGACTGCTTAATATCCCTAATAGCTGCGGGTAGGTCTGATTTCACATTTTCGGGCAGCACGTGACCCTTTGGACGGACAGTCAGATCAATGCCATCAAACCCAAGCTCTGCGGCAATCTGACCGGCTTCTTTGAAGTCTAAAAACTGCAAATGCTTTGAAAATATATGCACCTTCAAGGGATCATCAGAGCCATCCAGATGAAATCCGCCAACAGGGGATGGCAAAAAAGGAGCCATCAGAGCCACGGTTCCTGACTTTTGTAAAAACTTTCTTCTTGAAATTCTCATATCTTCATCATGTCTAATGACCTCTTGCTCTCGCCTTCTCCTCCATCCCAAAAGAAGCCTTCTACAATCAAATAACTACCGTAGATATTTAGTTTGGAGGAACCATTCAGTATAACTCCTCCCGGGGTCTCAGCTTTGAGGATAATGGAATTGCTTTGTGTTCCAGAATCAGTGAAGATGATGTCCTCATTAGAATAAGTACCCATCAGTCCAGGTTACAATGTCGCCTGTTTCACCTGCTTCAATAGTAAAACCAAAGCTTTACTGACAGAACCACTATCGTAACAAGCAACAAAGCCTTAATCCATTTATCACCCTTTTTGATGGAAAAAAGGCTTCCCAGCCATCCTCCCAATGAAGTCCCCACTGCCAGGGTCAATCCGTATCGCCACTGAATCAAATCATTGTAAATGAAAACCATCACCACTGCCAGCGTATACACAAATGCTACAATGACCTTGATGCTATTGATTCTTACCATGGGATAGTGATGTAGCCTGTCCAGCACGAAAATGATGATAAAACCTACTCCCGCATGAATAAAACCACCATATATCCCTATCAGAAAGAAAATCAATATCCCTACCCATGGGCTTCTTTTTTCACCTCCGGTGTGGATACTAATTGGCTTCCGAGCGGAACCAAACACAATCATCAACCCTACCGCCAACATGATGATTGACAAAATTCGGGTGAACAACTCACCCCTGATATCAACTGCTAAAAACCCGCCTAACACCGCCCCTGGGATCGCTGCCAGTCCCAGGTAAATACTGTAGGGATAATCAATGATCCCGGCTCTTCTAAATTTATTTATGGCAAACACATTTTGCCAAAGGATTGCTATCCGGTTGGTGCCATTGGCCATGGCCGGCGGCAACCCCAGAAAAATCAATAAGGGTAGGGTCAACATAGAACCTCCTCCTGCAACCACATTCAGGAATCCCGCGCCTATACCAGCAAGAACCAGGAGCAAATACTCAAATGAACTCATCATACCTGCTCCGGTTCGCTAGCTACAATCCAATTTCCATTATATTCCTAAGGCCTGACCGCCACCCACTTGTATTGTCTCAGCAGTGATGAAAGATGCATCCTTACCTGCCAAAAAAGACACTACAGACGCTACTTCCTCAGGCTGACCCAATCGGCCTAGCATAATATTATTCTTCCACGAAGCAAATACTTCAGGTTTAGTCGACTTGATTTCAGAGTGAAATGGCGTATCGATTGTTCCAGGAGAAACAGCATTTACTCTGATTCCGTATTCAGCCAAATCTTTGGCCAACGCTCGTGTAATGGCATGAACTCCGGCTTTGGATGTACCATAAACGCCCGCTCCTGGTCCACCAGCATTCCACCCTGCGTTTGAGGTGTAATTGATGATTGAAGCATTTTCTCCTTTTTTCAAGTAAGGAATGGCTGCTCTCGAAGCAAAAAACACTGAATCCAGGTTTAAGGCCATCACAAATCGGTAAAACTCAGTGGTCATCTCTTCAAATCGAGATCTGCCTCCTAATCCACCAGCATTGTTTACCAGCACATCAATTTTACCGTACTTTTCACCAATTGCTTTAATATTTGAAGTTACTTCCTCGTCTTTTGTCACATCAAAGCCATAATATTCTGCGGTGATGCCCTCACTGGCAAGTTCCTCTACTCTCTTCGCTCCTGCTTCATCTTCGATGCCATTTAGAACAACAGTAAACCCATCTTTACCCAATCTCTTGGCAACCTCGAAACCAATCCCTCCAGTTGCACCCGTTATTACTGCTACTTTATTTTCTCGTTTTTCTTCCATGTCTAATTATTCGTTTATTATTTATATCTAATCAATTGGTTTAATTTCTTTCGCGAAAAAGTACACTGACGCTACTCCCAGTGGTACAAATACCGCGATCATGATAAAAATTGGTGTATAGGATATTTCTGAAATGATAGGAACCAGAAAGTTCATGATGATGACCGAAAAGACACCTACTGTACCACCCAAACCGGCCAATGATCCTACTGATTTCCCGCTGAACAGGTCACTTGGCATGGTCTGAATATTGCTAATGATAAACTGAAAGCCAAACAGTACGAAAGCTACAATTACCACAAAAATCAGTGGACTATCCGCCAGAAGGATGGTCGCCAACAGTCCCAAAAACATGATCACTCCGCCTATGGTAATGGTCAGCTTTCTAGCCCGGTCTACAGATGCCCCGTTGAGCATCAAACGTCCTGCAAAATAACCGCCAGACAAACTACCCAGCGCAGCTCCTACGTATGGCACCCAAGCGAAAAAACCTATTTCTTTTACATTGAAGCCATAAGTCTCTGCCAGGTAAATGGGCATCCACCCTACAAACAACCACCAGATAGGCTCCACAAAAAACCTGGATATCAGCACAGCCCATGATTCACGATGGCTGAGTATTTGCTTCATTGACAGACCTTCGGTTGAAGGATTATTGTCCGCCTCTGATTGTCCTGCAAGTATGTATTTCTTCTCCTCTTCGGTAATCCATGGATGTTCATTTGGTTTGGCTTTATTCACAAGCACCCAGGGCAATACCCACAATAAACCAATGGCGCCAACCACCATGAAAGTGACTTCCCAACCAAAAGCAACCCAAAGCAGGGCAATCAAAGGTGGTGCCACTACAGATCCAAGTGCTGCTCCGGCGTTGAATATGCCCTGAGCCATGGCTCGTTCCTTTACAGGAAACCATTCGGCATTACTCTTTACGGCCCCGGGCCAGTTTCCAGCTTCTCCCAATCCCAATAGCACCCTGAAGGCAGAAAATGAGAACAATCCTCTGGCCAGTGCATGCAGCATGGTGGCCACGCCCCACACCGAAATGGATACTATGAACCCAAGCCGTGTACCAATCTTGTCAAACATTCGACCAGATACTGATTGTCCTACTGCATAGGCTATCATGAATATATTCAGAATGAGCGCATAATCATTTTTCGACATGCCCAGATCTTCTGAAATACTCGGCCACATAATGCTCAGTGCCGACCGATCAATGTAATTGATTACGGTAGCCAGACATATCAGTCCAATGATCCACCACCTAAGTCCCTTAACCTTCATCTTATCCTTTGTTATGTGTCTATTTTATTTATCACCGAAGTACGAAACCCCAGACCCATCGAGAAAGTCTTCTCTCACCGGACTGAAAGTATCGATCAACATTCCCGCCTCCAGACAGACCGCACTGTGCAGGAGGTTAGGCTCGATGTACACCCCATCGCCTCCGCTTACTATCTGCTTCACGCCATCGATCACAAACTCGAACTTGCCAGAAACACAGTAGGTCGTCTGGGTATGAAAGTGTTGATGAGGTGAGCCTTCGGCTCCCTTTTCAAACTTCACTTGTACCATCATGATCTGATTATCCCAGCCCAGCATCTTTCGAGAGACGCCACCGCCAAGCTCTTCCCATTCCATCTCCTTGGTTAAAATGTATTTTTCGCTTTTTCTTCCCATTTCTCAATTATTTTATTTTCTTAAATTCATAAACTCCTTGCCACGTGCACTGTCCCTTGGCTGATTTCACAGCATGCTGACTTGATTCGCTATCATCTTTCAGTGAAAAGGCCAGTTGGTATTCCTCACCACTGTTCAATTGAAATCGAACCACAACATATTCAGCTGATTGATGCAGTACTTTTAAATCGGCAATGGAAGTAAACAGGTTTACAGGACGTTCAGTGGAGTAATCGTAACTCCCATGTATTTCATATAAGCTGGCAAAAACGGTATTACCTCCAGTCCTGCGGTGAATAATACCCGGGTCACGTCGCAGGTTAAAATTAGGATCATTGGCACCTATCCTCGTCATTATCATTTGGTCACCTGATTGAATGGTGGAGGTTAGGGTATAGAATCTCTTCTTATTAAACCATGTCATGCTATACAAGTCTCCCGTGAGGTCTGCTTGCGCTTCAGCCCATAAGTGCTGGTACCCGGACTCTTTGCCCATTGGGGTCAGGTCATTGTTAGTCTGAAGTTGCTGATTTGAGGACATGAATTCACCCACGTAATAAAGTGGTAAATCATACCTTGTTTCTGCTGGCGCCTGTACCGATAATAAATCTATCACCAATGGGTGCTCTAGTTCCTCAAGATCAACCATGGCCATGGTCCGATGCATCTCAACATCATCATAGGCTCGTGTTTCTTTGGCACTTACAATCCGAACGCTTTGACCAGCAGCAAAATAATAAGGAGTGCCAGACGTCTTATCGGCTTCCTTGACCTTGCCATCAAAATGCGAATCCTTATTCACTACCAGGGCATTGTGGGCAACAGTCTCCTTGGCCCAGCTGTGATTTTCTTTGAGGTATCCACCCCCGTCCTTATGTTCAATATTAACCCAACGAGCTGAGCCATAGTCCTGAATAACCTCACCAGTCTCATCATAAAGCATAAACCCGAGCCGATCGAAATGTCCGTGCCCCATTCCATGCTTGGCATACTTCATCACCAGTGTAAGGTCACCCCCTCTGAGGATACCAATAGCACCCTCATCTCCATTGGCGCCATCGCTGAGCTCAATACTTGGTTTAATAAATGGCCTGGCAAGCCCCTCCCCGATGGCCTTAGCGGCATCAAACCCGGCATCATTGAGCGGAACTCTACCTTGAGAAGCTATGACCGACAATAAGCTGAGGTCCTGTGAACCATAGTGATAAGCCATGCTCACGGCATTCACAAGCTCACGCGATGCCAGCGACATACCTTTCTGTGAATCGTTGATCGGGAAAAATTCACCCGCGGAATTAGTTTGATTAAGAAGGGCGTAGACTCCTTTGATCAATACAGAATCCTTATAGGCCAGAATCTTGAGATCTGGGCGCTTATTAGACAAAGCCTCCGCAAAGATCAAAAATGGGTACATGGCGTATCGCTGGTAATAGGGGCCCTCTGTATAATATCCATCAGGAGAGAACGCATGGTTTATTTGTGCCAGGAAACCCATTTCTTGATCTTGGGCAACAATACTTCCACCATCATTATCCACAGCACCGGCTTTTACCGATACTGACCTTGCTCCGTACAATGCCCGATCGACTAATTCCTGATCGTCGATGACCAATCCGATCATCCCTACGGCGGCATTACCCCATGTACTATGATTGTGAATTCGATTAAAAAATTGCGGAGTTTCTATAGAAAGAAAATCAGCCATCGGTTTGAAAAGACCATCATTGAGTGCCTGACGATCTTCCTCAGAAAGCCACTCATATATACAATCGTAAGCCTGACTCACATATACCAGCCAGTTTGCATCGTTGAGGCATTGCCAGAACAACTTTCCTCTGGCATAGGAGCGCTCAGCAGGATGTCGATCTAAATCAGGGTATAACTCCAGATAGGCATACAACATATCCTTGATATAAACAGCATATCGCTCATCCCCGGTGATCTGGAACAATACACCTGCTTTCTGTAAGGTGAAAAAGTTAGTCTTGTGCTGCTCATGTGTATATCCACCAGCTAAATCTTTGGGTACAGGCACATCTATCCCCTTCTCGATCTCCGCATCTACTTCAAGTTGTACAGTAGCCAGTGTCTGGTCAAATAAAGCCACCCGACCAAGCCCCTGACGAATTTCTTTGATTCCGTCTTTCGTCAAAATCAAGGATGGGCTCGTTTGCCCATCCGATTTTGACAGTATGAAGAAGAAAACAATTGTTATGTAAATTTTAAATCTCACTTTCTATTTAGTTACTTCAATGTTTTTATCCCCATGATGGTAGAAGCAAACACTCATCAGGAACACCTGAATCACGAGTACCGGGCTACACCACCCTGATCAACTCTTTTTAGTTTTTCCGTTGATGAACCCACTCTGCTCCAATGAAAAACTCAAAATATCTTGTAAGTGGTGTTCCATGGTTTCAGAGGCCAATTCCGGATTTCTACTTTCTATGTGCTCAAATATTTGGTAGTGTTCTTCCAAAGCACATACTGGCCTGTCTCCACCACATATATTGTTCTCCTTGAAATGTGTGAGTATGTCTGGAGATATAATCAACATCAGAGATTTAAGAGCGGTATTGTTACTCGCCTCGGCAATCTTCAAATGAAACATTAAATCATGCTCAACAGTATCCGCTCCTTTTGAGACGGCCTTTTCATAGTCACTCAGTGCTTTCGACATATGAATAAGATCAGCATCCGAACGGCGCATTGCAGCGAACTTGGCTGAGTTAACCTCAAGCAAAACCCTGGTCTCCACCAAAGCACGGAAATCATTAGCTTCTAACTTTAGTACATCTGAAATAAGACCTTCCAGAGCTGTAATCCCCATCCCGCCTACTACCGTTCCGCTCTGAGGCAAAGTCTTCAGAATACCGTAAAACTCTAGCTTCTTTATCGCATCTCTTAAGTGGGTACGACCTACTCCAAGTTTCTCGCAAAGCTTACGCTCTGGAGGGAGTCGGTCCCCGGGTTTCAGCTGACCAGACGTAATCAATTCCTTGATTTGATTGATGATCTTATCAACTGGGGTTTCAATTTTAATACGACTAAAGTTGCTAAGTATTTCCATAATAAGTAATCGGTTGTACCCAACAATTGGTCGACCAATTTAGAGGATCACAATTGCAGGTCAAAATAATTGAACAAAATATTTCCCATAGTCAGATTAGCCCTCAGCTCCTAAAAACACACGATTAAACAAAGAAGACGACACTCCTTTATTGTCCCATTATCAGATCATTAAGCCAAATAACTCAACGAACTCGATCGATATATTCCTCCTCAATATTTGGTTAACCAAATATTGGATGGCTAGTGACTATATTGCGCAAACTTACCAAAAGTACTTCGATTCCACATCACAGATCTCAATCTTGAACCTTCCATACACAGATACCAACCAACTTCATTATCCCTGTACTTCTTATCTATTCTACCTGGTACCATGTGGTTTCAAAATTGAATTCTTAAAAGAGACCACCACGTTCTGATGGCCTCTTTTAGTTGTCAATGCTTTATGCGTTACAATCCTTCGTAGCCCACATTTTGCTTAAGTCCTTCCAGTAAATCCACATCTACGTAGTACTTAGGCCATAGGTAATCCACATTAGGATCAAAATCTCTATTCTCAAGAGCAGGTGCAGCACCACTGTATACGTTACCCATTTTTCTGCGCACAATATCATACCATCTCACGCCCTCAAAAGCCAGCTCTAATCTGCGCTCTTCCATCACATCCTGGATTGTCACGGCACCTGTAATGTCAGCTGGAACCGGACTTGGGGGATACTTGCTATGACCAGCACCGGCTGCATTTCTTGCGCGTGCCCGTACTCTATTGATATATTCCACAGCAGCTCCATTGTTACCTAATTCTACGGCTGCCTCTGCTGCTATTAAGAGCACTTCCGCATAGCGTAAAATGATTTGCTTAGAATTAGAATCCCTTAAACTTGCTCCCTGAGGTGTGCTAGTCCTTAAACCAGCTTCTCCTACAGCTCTGAAGTATTTTGCAATGTGTGGCCTTGCAACATTTTGACTAATTCCATCCCATTCGGTGAATCGATAATCTGGCGCACCCTGATAGGTAATGGCAGTATCCAAGCTCACAGCTTTACGATAGTCCCTGCCATCCCAGGTATTGTACACACTGAGCTCCGGCACCGCCACACTCCATCCAAAAGCATCTGAACTAAGCGCTGCAAACCTTTCGTCACCACGAGGGCCTGTAACAGATGTTACCTGATCGGTACCCGCATTAGATCCACCCAGTTCTCCCGGTGTGATGTTATGATTGTCATTAGCTATGAAAGTGATATTGAAGAGGATCTCAGATGAAGCGAAATCAGGTGCGAAAATATCATAGTAATTATTATCCAAAGCCACACCATACTTGCCTTCATTGTCTATCACGTGTTTGGCATTGTCCAATGCATTTTGCCAATCATCAGGCTGTGCCGCCTCAGAGGTAGCTCTGGTCATATAAACCGACGCCTGCATGCCATAAGCTGCTGCTTTACCCGGATGAGATCTGTCTACCGGGATATCCGACAGCCATTCCTTGGCAAAATCCAGGTCCCCTATTATCCCCTCATAGATATCTGAAACAGAAGACTGCTGAACTGAATATGGATCATCTATTGGCTGACCATCCATGTAGATGATTTCACCAAATAGTCGCACATATACAAAGTGCACATAAGCACGCAGGAAGTATGCCTGTGCCGCTACTGCATTGATTTCTGCTTCTGATCCGTCTACAAAATCCTTAGCATTAATCACCTCATTAGCAGCTGCAAGGGCTCTATACCCCACGGTCCAAAATGCATTGACCAGGCCATTGTCCTGCTCCATTTGCATGAGATCACAGGCATGTCGTCTGGTAGGAGTACTTGGATCTCCAATACCCACCATGTCCGAACGCAAAAGTAGTGCTAGAGTCAATTTACGTCCGTGAAAATCCTCACGTGCAAGTTGGCCATAGGCCCCATTAACCCCAGCTTTTAACTCCTTCACTGATACAAAGAGACCCTCAGGACTCAATGTCCCCACTGGTCGCTCTTCCAAATCTTCACATGACATGGTCGAAAACACCATGATCAGCGCGAATAATATTGAGTTTAAATATGTTCTTTTCATTATCTTTTTTATTTAGAAACTGACAAATAAAACAACTGTCAATTGTTTAAAAACCCAGGTTTAGACCCACAGTATAGGTTTTCACATTAGGGTAACTACCATAATCCAATCCCAGATTCCTGTTGGAGTCAGCATTACTTGTTGAATTATTGTAGGCAGTTTCCGGATCTAACCCAGAGTAATCAGTGAATGTGAAAAGATTCTGTGCACTTACATAAAACCTCAATGATCGAACGTTGATTTTATCAAGTAAGGATGATGGCACATTATAGCCCAGGGCAATATTCTTCACACGCACATAGCTGCCATCCTCTATCCAGCGAGAGGTTACTTTAAGGGTTCTATCTGTATCTGCAGATGGAATAGTCCCTTTGGCATTGTCTATCGGGTGATAGCGATCAAGCGCAGCTGTTGACACGTTCCACGTACCTCTAAAAGATTCCAATTCCATTCTGGTAAGGTTCATCATATCGTTACCATGCACTCCCTGAAGGAAAATATTCAAATCGAAATTCTTGTAAGTGAAGTTGTTGTTCATTGACCACACAAAATCTGGGTGTGGATTACCTATGATTTTTCGATCTTCGTCATCCAATATCCCATCATCATTAAGGTCTGCAAACTGCTCTCCACCTATTTTTCCATCTGAGCCATCCAGTAGAGGATCACCTGGCTGAGTCACTCCCTCATAAACAAAGCCGTAGTAGACACCCACAGGCTGCCCTATTTCCAGGAGTTGAAAGCCAGTGGCTATATTGAAATGACCAGGAGCGTCTTCATACCTAATCCCAACCGTATCAGCCAATGACACTATTTCATTTCTGTTCATGGAGAATACGAAATTGGAAGTCCAGGAGAAGTCTGCTCGCTGTATATTCCGAGTAGTAATGACGGCTTCAAGACCCTTGTTTCTTACTTCGCCAGCATTCTGAATCTGTGTGGCCGTTCCTGCTACACCGAGAAATGACGGAATGGGGCGATCAAACAGAAGATCACTGGTAAGTTTATTGTAGTAATCCACCGTAAAATTGATTCTATCATCGATCAATCCAACATCTAGCCCAACGTTTAGCTGAGAAGTAGTCTCCCATGTTAGGTTAGGGTTTGCCAAGGTGCCCAAAATAAACGCACCTTCACCTGGTCTGATGGAATATTGTGAACGCAAGGTTGCCAAAGAACCATAAGCACCAATGGCCTGATTACCTGTCAGACCGTAACTGGTCCTGAGTTTCATGGAATAGATCGGGTTAAAGTTTTTCAGGAAAGCCTCATCACCAATATTCCAGGCAATCGCACCAGAAGGGAAAAATGCCCACTTGTTGTTTGCCGCGAAATTAGAAGCACCATCATATCTACCAGTGACAGTAAACACATACCTGTCAAACAAGGTATAGTTCAATCTGGAATAGTATGACTTCAAGATTCTGGTAGAAGTACCCGAATTTGGTGCAGGCCATGTAGCACCACCGCCCAAGTTCCAGTAGCTCACTGCCTCCGAAACAAAGTCACTAGATGTAGCCAGCAGATCTTCGTCCTGTGATTTTTGATAAGAATAACCATTCACCCAGTTGATTCGGTGTCCGTCAAAATCCTTTTTTACAGTGAAGTAATTTTCTGTCAGCAAATTAATGGCCTTATCAAACTCAAGCGTTCCGATACCACCATTGCCTCCTCTTCCCAGCTGTGAGGAAGTAAAAGTGCCCTCTCTATAAGAAGTAACACCAGCTCCCAGTGTAGATTTGAAACTAAGCCAATCAAGGATCTTAACCTCCGCAAAACTATTGACCTGAAACCTGTCAGTAATTCTTTCACGATCTATGCCATTGGCAATGGCTACCGGGTTGTCAATATTATCTCCCAGTTTGGATTGCGTAAAATTACCATCTGCATCACGTACCGGTGTATCAGGCTCCAACCTGGCTGCCGCTCCCAACACTCCTGTGTTACTTGATCCCCCGGTAGTTTCCTGGGTAAGCACACCATTTTGAATACTCCTTCTTCCATAAAGATTCACGCCGAGATTTACCCTGTCAGATGCCTTAAAAGACAAATTACTGGTAATCGAGTAGCGCTCATAATCTGAATTCACCACGACACCTTCCTGCTCAAAATGGGTAGCAGATATGTAATATTTTGATGAAGGACTCCCTCCACTTACAGATACCTGATTATTCCAAATATGACCTGATCTTAAAATTTCGTCCTGCCAGTCAGTATCTACATCAGGGTTGTAATCATAATTTGGAAGCACCTCCAGAATATAATCCTTGAAGTCTTCTCCGGATAATAAATCCAGGCGATCACTGGCCTCCTGATAAGAGTAAGAACTATTGAAGTCAACTTTCAATTTGCCTTCCGAACCGCTTTTGGTAGTGATCAATAGCACACCATTGGCTGCCCGTGATCCGTAGATCGCAGTGGCCGACGCATCCTTCAAAATCTCCATGGATTGAATATCCTGTGGTGGTGGCATTTCACCGCCAACAAAGCCATCCACTACTCTGAGTGGTTCACTACTGGCATTGATAGAACTTCCTCCTCTTATCTTCAGACTGAAGTTAGCTCCTGGCTCACCTCCGTTGGTAGATTGGATCTGCACACCGGCCGCCCGGCCTTGAAGTGTTTGTACAGCGCTCAACGCAGGAAAAGCGTTTAATTCTTCGGATTTCACCGAAGATAAAGCCCCTGTATTGTCACTTTTTCGTACAGACCCGTACCCAACTACCACAATTTCATTGAGCTGCTGGAGATCCATCTCTATAGACACATCTATCTCAGACCTACCAGCCACCTGCACCTCAGTGTTCACATATCCAACAAAACTCACACGTAAAACAGCAGCCTGAGGATCGGATACAGTAATTGTGTAGCGTCCATCCACATCAGTAATGGTACCATTGGAAGTACCTTTCTCGAGAACCGTAGCACCCGGTATGCCGAGACCGTCCTCGGCCGAAGCAACAACGCCGGACACAGTCATTTGTGCAGACGCTAAATACGACACAAAGCACATCGCCAATAACGCTATGTACTTGCTCTTAATCTTCAATAGTAATAGTCTTCTCATAATTTAAATCAACTAAACAATAGAAAAAATTTTGAACTGATTGATCGGTCAATTGATTGGTCAACCAATTGCACTTGGAGGCAATATAACTATTTTCAATAAGATCACAAGGAAATTGAAAATAATTCAGTCTTGAGATCACAAAAGCATTTTATTTTATAAATATGATAATTGGCTATTCTCGAACCCCTCAGGGGGCTTTCTCGCGTAAGAAATCTCACAATTGGTCGACCAAACTTTTTTTTATTGACTTTCCCGCAATACTATATCCCATAAACTTGGATTTACAAGGCACTTATATTGATATATAAGCGTCTAATATGCCCAGAACGGCACATATTAAACTAATCCCCAACAATCTCTTTAGATTTTGACGCACACCCCTGTTACCCTGGTGACCGAACCCACCAGACTACTGACGCCCTCATTTAATCGCGGCATCTATCAACTCCTTTGAGCAAAGGAAAGCCCAGCAGATCACTCCAGCGATTAATTACCAAAATAAAATTTATTAGCCAAAAACTGGTCTACCAATTTAAAATTGCTTAATTTACCAATCAATAATTAGCAAATTCACTTTTTCATTCTTCTGAATGGTCGAATAATAAGGACGAATCCAATGGAAATGGCACCTTATTTTAAGACCCGGACCAAATGCATGAAGACTGGATTCAAATGAATGAAGAAGTAACTGGTGAAAAGGGAATTATTACCATTCAAAATCCCAAAAGCCCTCAGAATCTGCAACCTGTTGCATTTCATTAAAATAAAAATTCAACAAATCACTCAACGCTGACAGTATAAAAATTATTAAAAAAAGAATTTCAACACCATTTTGATTGATTTCTTGCAATACAACTTTCAATACTCTATATTGGTCGACCAATTATTGGAGAACCATTAATTATCTTTTTTTCTACTAAACTCAAATTAATTATGAAACGAACATTTCTATCCGGCAAGAAGGCAACGGCCTTTTTCTCAAGAGGCCTAGCGGCAACTATATTGGCCTTTGGGGCTCTCATCTTCGCGACATCTTGTGGAGAGGATGAGAAAGTCGATCCTCCAGTACCTGCAGCAGCGTCTTTTGTTGCTCAAGTGGATGTATTCGAGGTGACCTTTGTTAACTCATCTACTGGCGCTGTAAGTTCTGCTTGGGATTTTGGAGATGGCAACACCTCTACAGAGCTTAATGTGGTGCACACTTACACCTCACCAGGTGACTACACTGTAACGCTCACTGTAACAGGCGAAGCTGAAGACACAGATACTGCTGAAGAAGTAGTATCAATCATTATCCCAGAGTCATCTTTCGAAAATGGTGATTTCGATCTGTATCCTTCTGACCATGAAATGTATCAGGCCAACAATGATATGTGGGAGCCACCAACTGCAGATGATGGCTGGATAGGACGTGAAGGCTTCAGAGCTGGTGGTATGACCACTGATGGTAAAAAGCTAGACGATGGCACTAAAACCAATGGTCTTAAAATTTATGGCCCAGAGCGAGGCGCATATCAGGTAGTTGATGTGGTTCCAGGCGCTACTTACGTAGTTACATTCGAAGCAGCAACTGAAGTAGTTGACGAGCCAGCTGTTGACTTGGTATCCGCTTATATTCTCTCTGAGGAAATTAAAACAGAGGCGGCTATCACAGAGGCTAACACCATGGCCAAGGTCACGGTAACCAGCTACCCTACTGCAGCTAAGGGTGAGTTCCAAACTTATTCCATGGAATTCACAGCAACCACCGACAAAGTGCTTTTCTTCCTCATCAGTGATGATCCACTTGTGGATGGAACTCGTGAAGTTTGGACAGATAATTACGTTATCGATTTCAAATAAGCACTATCAAAGTTTATAAACAAGTATAAAAGAGGCCGTCTCAAATGTTTGAGGCGGCCTTTTTATTCCAATGATTTCTGTGGAGTTAATTGTCGAGCTCTCAATTTCCCTAGTTCACAGGCCGCTAACTTTATTGATCTCAGCCTTCTTTAAATAAAAAAGACTGCCCTTCTGAGACAGCCTCTTTTTTATATTTCATTCCGACATTCATTGCTAAGTGTATCTCAAGCTGGAAACTTGATAAACTAGTAGGTCAAATTCAACCTATGCTGTTCCTCAGTCTTTGCTTACTTTTCAGCAACTGCCGATTCACTGATATTGCTTTGAGTCAATGAAAAACTCAATATATCACTCAAATGCTCTTTCATGGAGTCAGCAGCCTCATCAGGTCTTTTCTGCTCAATGTGCTCCAATATCTTGTAATGTTCATCCAAAGCGGTAACTGGGCGATCACCCCCGCATACATTGTTTTCCTTGAAGTAGGTAAGAATGTCTGGGGTTATAATCAACATGAGGGATGTAAGCACCGAGTTCTTACTAGCTTCGGCTATTTTCAAGTGGAACAACAAGTCACACTCCACTGAATTTTTACCCTCTGAAACAACCTTTTCGTAATCCGACAATGCACTGGCAATGGATCCAATGTCCTCATTGGTTCTGCGCATAGCCGCAAAACGTGCAGCATTTACCTCCAAAAGAACTCTGGTTTCTACCAAAGCATGAAAATCACTTCCCTGCAATTCAAGCACGTCGGAGATAAGTCCTTCAAGGGCCCCGATTCCAAAACCAGCCACCACTGTACCACTCTGTGGAAGAGTCTTTAAAATACCGTAAAATTCCAGTTTGCGAATAGCATCTCTCACATAAGTTCTGCCTACCCCAAAGCGTTCGCTCAGCATGCGCTCTGCTGGTAGCCTATCTCCCGGCTTCAATTGACCAGAAGAAATCAGTTCCTTAATCTGTTTGATGATCTTATCTCCCGGTTTTTCAATGACAATCTCCTTAAAGTTATTTAGCAAATCCATGACGTTTGGTTAATTATTGGTGTCGATTTTGACCAGCCCATTCTAAATTATATTCTCTTCAAAACTTAAACCACTTTTTATACATTTTTTTACTCCGAACAGTTCCGTCCACCACAAAAAGGACCCTTAAATATAATAAAAGCACATTTGAGCAAGCATTTAGTGGAAATGGACATTAATCGAATGAAAGATAAACATAAATTTTCAGCCTAAAATCCACGACTCACCAGAGATTATCTCTCTATCGTCATCGACGGGTAAATCACATATAAAGGAATTATAAAGGCCTTTCAAGGATCAAGCGGAATTCCTGTGGGGAGATTGAATTATAGATGGATGGTGAAGTTGTGATCTGATACCTTATATTCTCAATCTAGTTGATTGGCCACTTACCTTCATTTTCTTTGCTTGCCCCGGCCGGGCAAGGCTTGGATGCCCCGCCCGCCTGAACGTTCCTGCTTTTCTAAATTCACAGTCCATTAATTGGCTTTAAAAAAATAACTATATAGAGTTACCCCACACAAATATTGCTTGATCCCTTCCCAAGCACAAGGGAAATGAAGGCAGAAAACAAAAAAAGCCACTCAGATGAGTGGCTTTTTTTGTAGTCCGTAGGGGAATCGAACCCCTGTTACCAGGATGAAAACCTGGCGTCCTAACCCCTAGACGAACGGACCATTTTGTTTTTGGTGCTGCAAAAATAGATAAGCTCCTTTATTATGCAAATGTTGACCGCAATTATTTTCAAAAAAAAAATCCTCACAAACTAATTCTCTTCAAGAGCCCATCCTCGTTGTAAATTTTTCAAAATCCGGCGTAAAAAACTAAAAATCCACCAGCGTTGGAATTATATATGCCCACCAACCAAAGATAATATCGAAACAGCCCTGAGGCTCAGGACAGTAGAGCTGAAAATACTAAAAAAGTGTTCTTTTTGGAAATTTGTTTCTGAATAATCTAGTTATAGATTTGCATCGAATTTGAGCAAAACATTTCAAAACCAATATATATTATGTCAAAAGTAAAAATCGGAATCAATGGATTCGGAAGAATCGGCAGACTGGTATTCAGAGTAGCCGCTGAAAATCCGAATATTGAAGTGGTGGGAATCAACGACCTTATAGATGTTGATTACATGGCTTATATGCTAAAATACGATTCTACACACGGCCAGTTCAAAGGCGATGTAGAAGTAAAAGACGGTAAACTGGTTGTAAATGGTTCTGCAATTCGTGTAACATCAGAAAGAAACCCTGCAGACCTTAAGTGGAGCGACGTAGGCGCTGAGTACATTGTAGAATCTACAGGACTCTTCCTCACCAAAGAATCAGCTAAAGGGCACATCGATGCTGGTGCGAAAAAAGTAATCATGTCTGCTCCTTCTAAGGACGACACCCCTATGTTCGTAATGGGTGTGAACCAGGACGCTTATACCTCTGACATGGTGTTTGTATCAAACGCCTCTTGTACTACCAACTGTCTGGCTCCGATTGCCAAGGTTTTGAATGATAAATTCGGAATTGAGTCTGGCCTGATGACTACTGTACACGCCACCACTGCTACTCAGAAAACTGTAGACGGACCGTCTATGAAAGACTGGAGAGGCGGAAGAGGTGCCGGACAAAACATCATCCCTTCTTCTACAGGTGCGGCCAAAGCTGTGGGTAAGGTAATTCCTGAGTTGAACGGAAAATTGACAGGTATGTCTTTCAGAGTACCTACTCCTGACGTTTCTTGTGTAGACCTTACCGTCAACCTGAAAACTGAAACTACTTACGAAGAAGTATGTGCGGCTATGAAAGCAGCAGCTGAAGGTCCATTGAAGGGTATTCTTGGATATACAGAAGATGCAGTAGTCTCTAACGACTTCCTGGGTGATTCCAGAACTTCGATCTTCGATGCAGGTGCAGGTATCCAATTGACTCCTAAATTCTTGAAAGTGGTATCATGGTACGACAATGAGTGGGGTTATTCTACTAAAGTTGTTGAGCTATTGGAATACATCGCTTCCAAATAAGCATTCACAAATCATAAAAAAGGGGTTCGGACTATCGTCTGAACCCCTTTTTATTTTGCTGGTTAGAACCACCGGATTACTTCACCACAATCTTCCGCGTATATTGCTCATCATTCACCGACACCCTCACGATATACATGGCATTGGAAGGCGGTAACTGGCTCGCGTGAAAAGTGATTTGATGCCCACCCTCAGCTAAATCTGAATCAAAAAGATTCATACTCTGTCCGCTCGTATTGAAGACCTCCAACCTGACATGGGCGGCTGTTTTCAAACTAAATGACACACTGGCTTGAGAGAAAAATGGATTGGGATAGATGGTCAGGTCATTGTCCTCAAAAATAGCTGCCCGGCTACCACTCCCAGACCAGCTACCATTGGCATAATAAGACGTAGGCCCACAGGTATACAAGTCAGCCGTCTGATTGGCTCCATTGTTATTGAAGATCACATTGGAGCAATTGGCAGGGATCACTCCATAGTACCAACCGTCACCATTGTTAGTCAGTGTATTGCCAGGCCAGCCATTGGTGTAGGTCTGTCCATCCCCCCAGGCATAGAAGTGGGAGTAGCCCTGAACGTAAACTGTGAGGGTACTTCCGCCTCCATTGGGATCAGTGGCATACCATGCTCCATTGCTGTAATAGGGAGAGTCATTGCAGGTATACAAATCACTGGTCTGGTTACTTCCATTGTTGCTAAAAATGATGTTGGCACAGTCCTCCGAAATGCTAATTTCACTCCATCCATTGGGACCGGCACCCAGTGCTGACCCTGGCCAGGCGCCAAGTAGTGGGTTCAAATTGGCATCCCAGGCATAGGCGTGCGTGTAACCCTGGGCATATACCGTCATAGAGCCAGAGGAACCTCCTCCGCCACCACCACCCGGCTCGCTTGCATACCATGTACCATTCTCATAGTAAGGCATGTCATTGCAAGTGCTCAGATCTGCTGTCTGGCCTGCTCCGTTGTTGCTGAAGATCACGTTCGAACAGTCTGCGGAGATGGTCACTTCATTCCATCCACCAGCCCCGGCAGTCATTGCCGTGCCCGGCCAGGCGCCAAGAAGTGGGTTTTGATTACTATCCCAGGCATAAGCATGACTATAACCCTGCACATACACAGTCATGGAGCCTCCTCCGCCTCCACCACCTGTGCCTCCTTCAGACCATACAGCATAGTTGGTTCCTGATGCAGCCAAAGTCCAGGTACTCCCCATCCCCTCAGCCGCAGGATCCCCCCAATTGCCATAACCCATCTTCAGGAAAACAGTATGGATATCTCCTGCAATGGAGGCCACGTACAATCCATTTTCGCTCCGATGAATCGTGACCGGGCTCTCACTATGAATCCCGGCATCCTTCCTCACCTGGATCAGCGCCTTGATCTCGTTGGTCACCGCTGATCCCCACTCATACATGTGCGGCCAGTAGATACATGGTACTCCTGGGTGAGTCAGCAGGTAGGCGTAAGACTGACCTACATTGTTACCATTCAATACATTGTTGCCGGGATCGTAATCCGGAGTGTCATGGTTTTCAATAAAAGTGGTATAATGCCGTGGGTCCCAGCCAATACCTCCTGAAGGTGCCCCCTGGGTAGACAGATATGAATAATTATTATCCTTAATCACCGCCTTGAGGGTGTAATAAGTGGAAAAATCAAAGGCTGTGGAGCCCGTGGCATTTACCCAGTCCTGAACTACTTGCTTGTTGGCACTCCAGTTTTCACCTACAGAAAATGTGGGATTGGTGTGACCGTTATATACTGTAAAATAATATGGATCAAACCCATGTACAAAGTCGTAACGCCAGCCGTCATAGCCAATGGCTTTCAGATTGTCTAAAAAAGTCTTGATGTCGTTTTGCACAAAGCCCTGCGAATGGTCAATATCCCTGGCAGCAGCGTATGGGGTACCCGAGTCGTTATTGCCTCTCAGAGAGATTCCACTATATGCCGAATTGCTCCAGACCTCATCGTCACCGGTAATGGAGTTGGTTCCCCAGGTAGGGTTGGTGAAATCCACCCAGTTGGTTGACCCCACCCGATGGTTGACCACAATGTCTGCAATGGCTTCTATACCCAATCCATTCAAAGTAGAGAGCAGGCTCTGATGCTCAGCCAGTGATCCATACGAGTTAGCGAAATTATTGAGTTCTCTGGGGAGGTAGCCCTCCAATGACCCGGCATCACTCGGAGGCGGAAGCCAGATCATGTCTATACCGGCGGCATTCATATCCGCAGATTTGCCCTCCAAATGACTGTACCAGTCACCCGGATAATCATGAGAAGATTCCCAGTAAAAACCCTGGAGCAGCACCCGGCCATCATTGGCCGCCTGGGCACCGGCGCTCATCATGAGCAGTAAAAAAGCGATAGAAAGTAAGAGGTGTTTCATCATTGATTGGATTTTGGTTAGCATTTTGAAATTTGTGATAACCAATCTCCCATCTTATACCCTCTCATTCGCCTCATTTCATAACGCGAGACAGATCACATAGCCCGATTGATCCAGTGGCACTATGATAGCTCACATCAAAAAAATACCTCTTAGGTGCTCCAAATAGACTAAATATAGGAAATAGCGTGAATTTTTAGTGGTACTATCAGACTGAAGCCAGCACCGCATAGAGTTTTTCCTGCTCTATAGGCTTGAGCAAAAAACCATTGAAAAACTGCGAAGATTCATCACCAAAGCCCACCATCACATCAGCGGTGAGGGCATATATAGGCGTGTTAACATTGGGGTTGTTCGTATTCCGGATGCGCTGCGAGGCCTCTATGCCATCCATGCTAGGCATGTGGATATCCATGAGAATACAATCGAAGACCTGTGACTCGGCCAACTTTACCGCCTCCTCGCCATTGCGGGCGTGTACACTTTCCATCCCCCAGTTGCCCAGAAGCTTCAAGGAAACCATGGCATTGATCATATTATCCTCCGCCAGCAAAATAGACTTGGGATTGAGTTTCTTCCTTCGGGTTTCGGTTTTCAAGCGGCGCGGCTCTGCCTTTTCCAGATACAGGGTAAAATAAAAAGTGGCTCCGTGCCCCACCTGACTCTCCACATGGATATTGCTTCCGTGCAACTCAATTAATTTTTTCACAATGGCCAGCCCCAAGCCCGAGCCCCCATATTTTTTGCTTTTGTGAAACTGCGGCTGAGAGAAACTATCAAACACCTCATGAATAAAGTCCTCCTCTATGCCGATCCCCGTATCCACCACACTGAATCTGAGCAGGTCTTTATTGTTTTTGGTCTCCCCGTATTCGATATTCAGACTGACGGATCCCTTCTCCGTGAACTTAATGGCATTACTTACCAGATTGCCCAAAATCTGAGTAATACGTGTTTCGTCAACCATATAAAAATCAGAGACCTGTTCTGAAATGTGCATTTTCAAACTGATGCCTTTCTCTATAGCCATGTTGCTATAGGTAAGACGTATATTTTCCATCAACTTCCTGAACGCCACGGTCGATGGTTGCAACCTCAGTTTACCTACGTCCAGCTTGTTGAAATCCAGAATATCATTGATGATCCTCAGAAGGTTGTTGGAAGAAAAACTGAGTGAACTCAATAGACTTACCTGATCCTCCCGGGCGCTCTCCTGCAATAATGAGGTGATGGTGGTCACGGCATTCAGCGGAGTTCTGATCTCATGACTCATCGTAGAGAGGAAGTCCTGCTTCATCTTGGAGGACTGTTCTGCTTTATTCTTTTTATCCATGATCTCAGCCTTCTCACGCTGATTTTCAGCATCTTTTTGTAGACGCTCCATGGTAGTGATGGCATCATAGCTGTGGATAACTTTCTGGGTCTGTGCACCTATGAGGACCTCCTTTTCCGTCACGTAATCCTCGATGTAACCGAGGGCATTCTCAAAATCCCCACGCTCTTTGAAAATCCGATATAGCAGGTTGTTACATTTGGATTTGATCACCACCAGGTTGTACAGTCCCGCGAAATTCAACGCTCCCTTCAGTGCTTCTATCGCCTTGTCCAGATCCCCTTCTTCATAGTACATGACACCAAGCTTGTGGTAACACATGCCCAACCCAAGTAACTCTCCGATCTCCCTGTGCAGCCGTATGGCTTCCTGATAGGCCTCTTTAGCACGGTTACTTTGCCCTTTTTTCACATAGACCTTGGCTTTTCCGTACAGGGCAAATGCCAAGCCGCGTTTATCCCCGAGCTCCTGCTTCATCTGAAATGACCGCTCAATGAGCTGCTCGGCCTTTTCTGTGTCGTTCTGGTTAAGGCAAATACCCGAAAGGGGGTTATAGGCGTCCGACTCCAGGTCTCTGGCACCGATCCTTTTGGCAGCCTGGGCAGATCGCTCATAGGCCATGATGGCATTGCGCTCATCACCAAAATACTCGTAAATCCCCCCGAGAAATTTCTGAACTCCAGCCAAATTATAGTAATCCTTTGTCCGATTGTAGATATCCAGACAATCCAGGAGATAAATGAGGCTCAGGTGATAATTTTCTGACTTATAATGAATTTCTGCCAGTTGGAATTTGCTGCGGGCAATAAGCTCCTCCTCGCCCAGCACCTGATAAAGTCCGATGGCTTCCCTGATATAATGAATGGATTGATCGATTTCACCGAGGGCCTGGTGCAACTCTGAGAGCTTATACAGACTTCTGGCCATCAGGCCGGTATCATCCAGCTTCATACTGAGCTCAAGCGCTCTGCTAGCCAATCCCAAGCCAATGTGCAAGTCGATATCCTGCTGATTGGCTCTTTTCAGAAATTGTAAAACTCTCTTCGCATCTGTCAGGTCGGTGTAATACATTCGGCGGTCTGGCTGTTAGCAATCCTGAAAATACAAAATCCCCACCTTTTGGAGGGCTTTCTATGTAAAAAGAATTTACATAGTCAGTCGGATCGAGAAAGGTTCTTTATCATACCGTTTTAAATAAATATCCTCCGGAGCAAGCGCTTTCGGATTTCTGGAAACTCCAAAAAAAACAAAGCGCTCCTGCAGTACCTGCAGGAGCGCTCATTGATTTCAAAAAAACCAGCCCCCTCGGGGCTGGTTGGAACAGACTCTGTGAGCCTGCCCCCGCCTTAGTATCATTTTTTAACCAGTCTGAAAACCTGGCCCTCTACCTTGATCAAGTACATTCCAGCCGGCAATTCACCAATCTCCAGCTGATGATTGGTAACACCTGATCGTACCAGATGACCTACTGCATCATAAAGCTCCAATGGTTTGGACTCTGAAGATTTTATCATCACAAAGTTCACTGCCGGATTTGGATACACCTCTATGAGTTCCACTCGTTCAACACCCAGTATTGGCTCACCCGCCTCGATGGTCAGGGTGCCATTTAACAGAACGAATGAATAGTTATGATCCATCTCCGCCACCAATACAATGGGGTATGACCCAGGCATACTGGAAGGAGTTGCCGTAGTAGAAGCTACTGGCTCCTTCTGAAGGTCAGCTTTGGTATCTCCATTCACGAATCCTGAATAAGTCACTGTAAGTGCCGGGATCAAATCACCTTCTGTGATCACCACATCATTGGCAGTCACCGTCAACGTGGCTTTCCCAATAGTTAATTCCGCGCCTTCATACTGAAGGTCATAGTTGACACCCGCTGATATGCTACCCAAACTAATCAGGTACACGCCTGCGTTCTCTCCAGCTACCCTCGTCAAAGCTCCCGATAACACATCCTCTCCTATCAACTCCCCTCCGGAAATGGAATAGGTCAATTCAGGATCAGACTCACCATAAACTTTCGTTTTGGCATCAGCAGCCACAGTAAGAGGTGCCTTATCAATAGTTAATTCCGCGCTTTCATATTGAAGCTCATAGTTGACACCCGCTGATACGCTACCCAAACTAATCAGGTACACCCCTGCGTTCTCTCCAGCTGCTCTCGCCAAAGCTCCCGATAGTACATCTTCTCCTATCAACTCCCCTCCGGAAATGGAATAGGTCAATTCAGGATCAGACTCACCATAAACTTTCGTTTTAGCATCAGCTATTACTGTAAGAGGCGCCTTAGTGATAGTTAATTCTGCGCTTTCATACTGAAGATCATAATTGACACCCGCTGATACACTACCCAAACCAATCAGGTACACGCCTGCGTTCTCTCCAGCTGCTCTTGTCAAAGCTCCCGATAGTACATCTTCTCCTATCAACTCCCCTCCGGAAATGGAATAGGTCAATTCAGGATCAGACTCACCATAAACTTTCGTTTTGGCATCAGCTGTTAAAGTAAGGATTGCTTGTTCAATGGTCAGGTCAGCCTCCTCAAAGTGAAGCTCATAATTGGCTCCAGCCAGCAATGTTCCTTGATTGATTGCATACGATCCCACTTTTTCTCCACTCTCTCTCACCAATGCTCCCATGAGCACATCCTCCCCTACCAGATCACCTGCGGTAATCGCATAAGTCAATTCAGGATCTGACTCGCCATAAACCTTCACCTGATCTATAGCACTCACCGTGAGCTCCTTCGAACTAATGGTCAGCAAACCATCTGTGTAGGTTATCTGGTAGTTGGCTGCAGTGACTCCCGAAGCGGTGATGGCATACGCTCCAACAGAACTCTCCGCTGTTGCCGCTGAGAGCACTACAACAGGGCTATTAAGTACCATCTCATCCTCATCCTTCACAAAACCCTGATAGCTCACTGTCAATGGAGGGTTTTCATCTCCATAAACCTTTGACACATCGTCTGCAGTAATCATCAGGCTAGCCTGATGCACTGTCAATGTACCACTGGTGTATGTAAACGCATAGTTATTATCTTCTGCATCCTCATTGGCCAGCAGGGTATAGGTACCTGCATTGGTGACCAAAGCAGAAGCAACTGCCCCGCTACCAGGGGTAGCTATATCTGTAAGATCATCATCATTTACAAACCCGGTATAGCTCAGAGTATAAACCGGTTCTGATTCTCCATAGGTTATTGATGCATCCTCTACAGTCACCTCCAGAGTGGCTTTGCCAATGGTCAGCACATTCTGAACTTCTTCGGCTGCCACATACACATCATCACCCACCTGAGTAGCCGTGATGGTTACACTTCCTGCGCTTACCACGGTAGCTACTGTGCCATCTATGGTCACAATGTCCTCATTCGAGCTGAAAAAAGACACGTCCAAACCTGATGATGCAAATGCGACCAGCTCAAAAGCGCCATCTCCATAGACTTTCACATAGGTGGTATCAAAAGTAATCTCCTGATGGAGAGCGCTTACATTTACAGCAAACTCCTCCATAACCGAGCCACCTAATGGATCAGTAACCGTAAGTGACACCATGGAGGTACCCACTGACAACTGAGTAATGGACAGTACGGTACCTGTTAAACTCACTTCAGCTACCACATCAGAACCATTGATCATAGTATAAGACAGTTCCTGACCTTCGGGGTCTTCAAAGTTGGCTGCAATGTCGAGCGTAAACACTTCGGACGACCTGGTTAATTCCACATCCTCGAGAGGGGTGACCACCGGGTTGGCGTTCACATCGATTTCGAATTTTTCGGTTGCGGTGTTTCCGGTAGCATCGCGGGCGGTGAGGGTGATTAACGAATGACCATATCCAGTCTCTGTCAGTACCAGATTACCATCCAGAATAGTGGCCGCAATGGCGGTTTCATCTGAATTGCTCACCGAAAGGCTCAACACATCTCCTTGCGCATCCACAAATACATCACTCACATCAATAGAAAGAGCACCAAACCCTTCGTTTAGCTGTAAGTCCTCAAGGAACCGATCTACGATAATTCCCTTCACGGAAAGTGAAATTGGAGTCCTCACTTCCCTATTTGCTGGGTCATTGTTCAAAATAGCAAGTGGTAATTCGAAATCTCCGTCAAAACTGGAGTTCGGATTATAGGTAACTAACACAGTGATCGTTTTACCTGGAGCAATCACACCTTCCGTATCAGAAAAGGATACTGCATTGTACTCCGGACCGAATGCGACTTTTCTTCTATAGGAGAAGCCTCCCCCATTCCCATCCTCCGTCCAGCTATCCCAGCTGATGTCATAGTATTGATCTGATTTAATATCATGCATGGAAAATGTTCTTCCCGGCTGTTCATTGGGTGGGTAGGCCACATCTCTCCACTTGCCATATTCGTTGGCACTAACAGTGATAAAAGGACCTGGTATCGCAGAGCCATCACCAAGCCATTCTGTGCCCTTTGGTGATTCGTAATTGGACCTATTGTATTGCGTTTCCAGGGCTATATTGAAAATACCCCGCTCATTTTGTCTGGTGATCCAGAGATGATCAGAGACTCTATCCTGAAACGCTTCAAGTTTGTAATCTGCATAATCCGGCTTGACAAATGAGATTTCTTCTCCATAGGTGCCCAGTGACCAGTTCAGGTCAAAGTCTCCACTATTGGAGATTATGAATGATCGCGTAATCGTTTCTCCCAAAAACAGTGAAGCATTGAGGTTGGGTTTCACTACGGATATGGTAGCTGCAGTAGCTCCTGATCCGGAAACGCCCACCACGAAACTTGGATTGGCAGCATCGTCTGTAGTGATGGTGATAAGGCCACTAAAATCACCGGAGGATGGTGGATTGAAAGCCACTGCTACCGTTTTGGTTTCATTTGCTTTGATGCGAACACTCTCAGAATCCACTGTGAACGCCGGATGATCTGAAGCCAAACTGATCACACCACTGGCCGAACCGGAGTTGGTGATGGATATTTCCTGATAAGATTTATCTCCTATTGGGGATACCCCAAAAGCCAAGGACTCCTCTGCCACCGACAATGCCGGGGCTCCAAGTACGGTGATTTTACCTACCAACTTTTTTGATGGCGCCAGGCCATTGTGGAACAAGGTAAACTCCTGATAATGCACGCCGGCGTCCAGCCCTTCCGCACTCAGACTCAACTCCACAACTTCCGCTTCGCCCGGAAGAATTTCGCCCTCATTTGGAGAAATGCTACCAACTTCGGCGTAGTAAAATCCCATTGCTCCATTGTTGGTATAGTTGGTAAAAAAGAAATCAAAATATCGACACTCCTCTACCATATAGAGAGAGACCACTTTCCCGGGCAGGTTGTTAAAATTGTAACCCAAAGGATAAATCAGACTATTCCAATCGGCGGAATATGCCGTTGACAAAAGATCTTCCGTAGCTCCCAAAGCCCATTTGACCGAAGACGGGTTATAGGTATAGTTACTGGTTTCCTTGATGTTAAAAGGCCCATTGTAGCCATTTCTGGTAATCCAGACCTTATCGCTTAAATGAAGCTGATTTGCTTCCAGTTTGTAATCAGTCAGCTCTTCCTTCATGAAGAACCCGGACCATAGGCTCCACTCAAGGTTGGTACCTCCGGTATTGGAGAGGGTAACTGTCTTTTTAACCAACCCTCCACTTATCATCGTGGCAGCTATGGTATCTGCACTCACCGTCACCTCAGGGCCATAGAAACCCTCAGCAGAAACTGCAAGGTTTAATACAGGTTCATCAGCGTCATTGCTACTGATGGTGATGGTTCCTTCGTAGATGGTTTCAGTTTCCGGTGTGAATCGGGGATAAATGGCTTTGGAAGTACCACCAGGAATCACAAACGAAGAAGTTTCGAAAGAGAATACCTCATTATCAGTACTCAGGCTGATTTCGAGATCAGCGCCACCAAGGTTGTTTATTTCTATTGCGGATTCTGCAGTATGCGTTTTTCCGATAGGAAAAGAACCAAAATCCAGGGGATCCATCGCTACTTCGATCTCAGGCTCACCATCTACATGTAGCTTGAAAGTAACCAGCTGTTCTGGATTATTAGGGTCATTCGTCGCAATCCTATAGGTAAACTCATGATCACCCGCCGTAGTATTTGCTGCGGAAAAGTATAGGGGAACGTCTACCGATGCTCCGGCCTCCACTATACCCTCATAAGCTCCCAGGCCAAGCCATCTCACACCTGCGCGCCGCTCATAAGCAAAACCACCTCCGCCAAGGCCTTCACCAGATGTCCAACTGGTAAAATGAAAATCATAGTACAAGTCATCAGGAATCATGTGCATGGAGATCTTAGCATTATTCATAAGGTCTCCGCCATCCCAGAAATCGGTGAAATAACTGTATTCGGTAGATTCATAAGTAGAAGCCTCATTACCCCACTCAAATGTCTCCGCAACCCGAGTATACTCATCTGCTTCCAAAATATTGAAAAGCCCTCGCTCATTCGCGCGAGTCAACCATACATGATCCGTAATCCTGTCCTGAGCAGACGCATCAGTGGTCAGCGCAAAATCTTCCTTCTCGAAGTAAACATCGTAAGCCACTGCCCATTCCATCTGCCCGAGTCCGTTGTTCTGAATAGAAAGTTGCTGCACAGAGCTGCTACCAAACGCCAGCGTATCATAGAATATCACCTCGTTCATGGCAAAAACCGGCACATCCAGTATGAGACCCGAAACCTCAATGGTATATTCAGAATGCTCAGAGTCATTAGTAGTCAGTGTGAGTGTGGCGACAATAGGTCCAACAACTGATGAATGAACCGTCACTGGAAGCTTATGTGAGCTCCCCGCAGGAATAGAAATACCGTCTGAGCTTATCTCAAAACTACCGTTATCAATTACCACAGAAGCGATCTCCAGCACATCCGAGCCACTATTTCGAATCCTTACTTCAAATGTCTTAGCCACCCCTTGAACCGTAGACCCGAAATCGTAGGTCTGATCCGTCTCCGAAATATCAGGAGTTCCTGTAGTGGTAATGGTAATTGGCACCACGGCCGATGGTAAAAGGGGATCGTTTGATTCCACGGTAACCGATCCTGAATAGGTACCCGCCGGCATATTGCCGTTCACATTGATTACGGCATAGTCTGTCATGCCTGCAGCTGTGGATGTTGGCAGAATCTCCCTGCGCACATACGAATACCCTCCTGGGGTGTAGTTACTATAATTATCCGGTGACCAGGTAATGAAATCCAGATCAAAATACCTGTCTTCCGCGGGAATGTAGATGGAAACCGTCTTTCCGGGCAGCTCGCTCGCATTGCCCACAGCATTCGGGAAGTAACTTACATAGTCTTCCGCACTCAGATATCGGGCAGAGCCCAATGCATATCTGATTTCAGGACTACCGTTGTAGTTACCCATATTACTATAGAAGTTCCGCACCAGCGATACATTTTCCGTCAGGCTATCCCGATAATCCGGCAAGTTGGTGTTTACATTTTCTGGCTTTTCAAAAAACACCTCCAGCTCGGGGTTACTCTTATATTCCGGGTTGATCCACTTAAACACCTCATAGCGAGTGTAAGACAGACCTCCACCAGCTCCGCAGCAAGTCCATGAGTCGATGTGTAAATCGAAATATCTTTCCTCAGAAGGTATATAAATCGAAAGGATCTGACCAGGCAGATCACTGGCACTACTATTAACCCCAGACCTGAAATCACTCTTGTATTTGGTAGAATTATTGTCTTTGGCAGATCCCAATGTATACATTATTGACGCAGAAAGGTAGTTATATATCCCTCCTTCATCATCCCTTGCCAGCTCCACGTTTGAAGTGAGTCGGTCACGATTCTGAGACAGAGAGATGTCGGCATGGTCTTTCTTTTCAAAAAAAGAGCCAGCAGATGAAACGGCCCCAGTGACCGAAAAATCCCATTCCAAATCAGATGTTCCATTATTGAAAATAGCCAGGCTGTCTTTAGTGCTTTCTCCATGGCTCATATCAAAGGCCAGGCTTGAAGGAGAGATGGACAAAACAGGTGCCCCTACCGCCGAGGCGGACAAGTCAACATACAGAGAATCTTCTTCATGGTCACTCACTATCAGCAATTGACCGGAATGTGATCCGGCAGACTTGGGGATAAACTTCACAGGAACGGACATACTGGCTCCCGGCTTAATCGTAAGTGTTTTCCTGGTAGGGGAAAAAACAGGGTTATCACTCGAAATATCTGTGATGTGCAGATCTGCAGTTCCTGTAGAATGAAGGATCAAAGTCCCGGTCGAGGATGCTCCAGTATATGTTTCCATAAATACGGGTGTAGTGTAATCCAGCTCCGGACTTCCGTCCACCACTGCAGTCAACTGTAGCGTTACGTTCGGGCGGCCAGTATCATTGGAGGTGATCATGAACGGCCACTGATAGGTGCCCTCATTACATACCGCAAATGTGATGGTATACTCTGCGGAGGCTCCGGCCTCAATAGAACCACTCAACGCACTAAAGTTGGCACACATTCCCTGAGTATTGGTGCTCGTGCTACCACTCCAGTTCAGTGTGGATCCACCATTGTTCAAAATTGTAAACGTCCTTTCAATCGGCCCCTCTGCATTGTCCATGCTCACAGAGATGGTAGATTCCGATAGCTCAATTTGGGGTACCGGAAGTACCTCAAGCTTCACCACCACTGTGGTGACAGGCTGGCTGGGGTCATTACTGGCAATGTCGACATGTCCGTAATGAGTGCCTGATTCCAATCCCGCATCACTTAGCAGGATACTCACGGACTCGGTATTACCTGCTAATATCTCCCCGGTATAGGAAGCAGTCAGGTTGTAAAAGGGGATCATCTCCTTTCTGATATACGTAAAACCTCCACCGGTTTTTCCACCACTCCATTGCTGCATGTAAATAGAATAGTATTTACTGGAGGATCCATTGGCGAAATCAATCTTCAGAGTAGTCGTATCCCCCACAAGTGACTGAGGATCATTACCATGCATGGTGTTGAAGGTGGTGAAATCTCCTGGCGACACCTCATTGACAGTGCCCAGTGCCCAGGAAGTACCCTCCGGTGAGCTGGTCTCTGAAGCTACTTCACTTTTGGCGTTGAACAAACTCTTGGTTTCATCTCTTGTAAGCCAGACATGAGGTGCAATGCGATCCTGGTTGGCAGGTAAGAGCCAGTTGGCATAATTCGCTTTCGTGAATACTACCGGCTTGGCAGTACCATAGGCATTTCGCTCTGTATAGGAGTCAATGACCAAAGGAGCATCTCCCGAATTGGTAATATTAAAAGACACCCCGGCGGTCCCTCCTGATTGAACAACCGCCGAGATTGTATCCGTGGAAACATATAATTGCTGCTGAGCAGTAGCCATCGAGGCTCCAAAGCTGAAGACGATCACAAAACTCAGTGCTTTCCACTGCACACGTGCAAATCCGGGTCTCTTACCCGATTCGGTCAGAAATAAATGGTAAACTTGATTCATAGATTTATTGGAGAAAGAAAAACACCTTGATATTGAATTTTTGATGATCATGGACGAGCTGTTCGCCATCATAGATTAGCAGGTTTGAGATTTGATTCTTGTTGGTGATAGTATGTCTGTTGGTCTGAATAGCATTTGTCTTGGCATATGAATTGGTCATTCTGACCATAAAGAAGATCAATTGGCAAATTGCCCTTGGGTTTTTGTCCACGAATGCCGTGCTTTGTGGCGCCAACACCAGAATTCATGTCGTGAATCTTGCCGCCCCTCACCGACATATTTCAAAAAAGGACAAATGATTAGATGAAACCAGCTCATTGGCAGGCCGCTGGAGAATTGTATGAGCTACCCGATAAAGCTGTTGTTATTAATTGTACTTAGTATTACCCTTCAACACAGTGGCTTTGGGCAAAGCCAACGGATAGACAGCATTAAATCCACCCTTCATCGTGAAACGCTGGCAGACAGCACCCACATAGATCTTTTATTGGAATTGGCTGAACGTTACCACCAAAAACGGATGCCCGATTCTACACTCTCTTATGCCCGACGGGCGTTATCTCTGGCAGAAAAGCAAGGCAAATACCACCAGCACATTAAAGCACTGCGCCTGATTGGCGCGGCTCACATCATCAAGAACGACTTCATTGCGGCTCAAGCCTCTTTGGAAAAAATAGTACCCTCTAAGGCAACATCAGACAAGCTTACACAAGCTGAACTGGCCAATGCACTGAATTATAAAGGCATCGTGGCAGGCTATCTGGGAGATTTTCAGACATCTATTTCATACTACAATCAATCACTCATTATCCACAAAGCCTTAAAAGATTCTATTTCCATAGCTGGCAGGTTCATCAACCTTGGAAATGTGTACATGCGGCAAGGCGACTACCCGGCTGCCATCCGGTCCTTTTTCGAATCGTTCAACTACCTCAGTGAAGATGGCGGAGAAACCCAGGCCATCCTCAACCTGAATCTTGGCGAATGTTATGAGCTTCTGGAAGATTATGGAAAAGCCAGGCAGCACGCACTCAAAGCCCTGGATGGATTCGAAAATAGCACCCAGTCACCAGTGGGGATATCTGAGAGTCATTACACCCTGGGCAATGTGTATTCACAAATCGGCAATCAGGATTCCTGCATTTTTCATATCAACAAGGGTATCTCTGTTGCGCTAAAAACAAACGACGCAGACCGGGTTGCCGAGGGACACCACTATTTGGCACTCCATTATAAACGCAACGAGGAATGGAATAAAGTAGCCGAGAATGCCTCCATTGCTTACGAGTATTTTAGGAAAGTGAAGTCTCCGCGAAGATATACTGCTGCCCAATTGGTTTTGTCTGAGGCCTATCTGAATCTTCACGACATAAAAAAATCAGTTTCGCTGGCAGAGAAAGGTCTTTCACTCTCTCGTGAACTTGAGCTCAAAGACACTGAAAAGGACTTTCTGCTGCTTCTATCCAGGCTTTATGCTTCACAGAAAGACTTCTCCAAAGCCTACCAACTTAGTCTGGAATACTCCGCAGTGAAGGACAGTGTACTTAATCAGGAAAAGACCCGCCAGATTGCCAACATAGAGGCGCTTTATGAAAATGAAAAAAAGGAGCAGCAACTGGCACTGGCAGTTGCCAGACAAAAGGCTGCACAGTCAAGCCTGGAAGAACGTAAAACCCGGGAGCTCTTTCTGATCGCCGGCCTTATGATGACCATGGTGGTGCTTGCATTGGGTATTTTTCTCTATGTCACCCTGCGACAAAACAAAAAGGTGGTGGAGGATCAAAATACCAGACTTCAAAACCTAATCAGGACAAAAGACCGCTTCTTTAGTATCATAGGGCATGATTTAAGAGGACCTATCACCTCCTTTGCAGGCATCAATAATCTCATAAAATGGTATATCGAAAAGAAAGATGAAAAGAAGCTGCGGGCGCTTGGTGAAAATATTTCCAAATCGGCAGAACAGCTGGACACACTCCTCAACAACCTGCTGAACTGGGCCATGGCTCAAACAGGAGGTCTCCCTTATCACCCGGAAAGCTTCCAACTAGAACCCGCGATCCATGAAATAGAAGGCCTTTTCACCAACCAACTGAAAGTGAAAAACATTGCTCTGACGGTTAAAATCACTGAGCCTACCTGTGTTCTGGCAGACAGAAACGCACTCCTGCTGGTACTGCGAAATCTCATTTCCAATGCCCTCAAATTCACCCCTATGAATGGTGCTATCCTGATAGGGTGCCAGACAGAAAATGAGCAGGTGCTCATTCAGGTTCGGGACTCAGGGGTTGGTATTCCCAAGGAAAAACTGGAAACCCTCTTTGAGTTGAATGAGAGCAAGTCCACCTTTGGCACCGCAAATGAGAAAGGCACAGGACTTGGGCTCATCCTTTGCAAGGAATATGTGTCACTCAACAAAGGCATCATCAGCGTGGATAGCACCCCGGGCCACGGCACAGTGTTCACTTTTACATTGCCAATATCCTCCATGAACGAGGAGCCAATATCGAACATCCATCAACCCTAAAAAACGTTAAAACCACCCTTAAAACCTAAACAATCTACCCCACCGCTGGTTTGCCTTTGTACCCTAAAAGCTATATGTCCAATATCAGAATACTGTCCGTGGAGGACGACCCCATTTACGCAGAAACCATACGTTTTACAGTGGAGCAGGCAGGCTATCAGGTGATAGATGTAATAGCCGATAGCACAGAGGCCCTACGCGTCATAGAATCCACCAGGCCCGACCTCCTCCTGCTGGACATCCACATTTCCGGGCCGCACAATGGAATAGAGTTGGCCAACAAACTGAATGCGGCCATTCCTATTATTTTCATCACCTCATTGCGCGAACGTTCCATTTTCGAACAAGCCAAAGAAACCAAGCCTTTTGCTTTTATCCTGAAGCCTTTCGACCCACTGATGTTGACCAATGCGATAGAGCTGGCAGTAGCCAATCTTGCCGGAGAGAAAAAGGATGTCTGGAAAGAAAAAGATGTCATTCTATCAGACAGCTTTTTTATCAAGGAAAAAAATGTCCTCGTCAAGGTAATGGTAAAGGACATTCTCTACATCAAGGCAGAAGACAAATACTGTATACTTCACACCCCTCAAAAGAAATATATCATTCGGATTTCCCTGAAAGACCTACTGGCCAAAATACCCTCCAATTATTTGCAGGTGCACAGGTCTTATGTGGTAGATTCACTTCGGATCAGCCAGATCATCCTGGAGGATTTCATGCTATATATAGAAGGGGAGCCTGTACCCATAGGCATGTCGTATAAAGACCAGGTACTTTCTCAAATCAAAAAATTGTAGTACCGAGACACCTTCTTATCACTTCTTAAAAACCACATTGCCTATCACCCCGGCCAGCACCAGCCCCATGCCCACATAGGTCATCAGGTTAAACGTCTCATCAAAGAGAAGCCAGCCAAATCCCAGTGCATACACAATACCAATATAATTGAGAATAGAGACCTTAGAAAGCTCTGCAGACTGATAAGACTTGGTCATAAAAAACTGAGCAACCTGTGTACACAAACCTACGGCCAGCAGCACCAGCCAGTCCCACCCCACCGGCTGCACCCACACCATCACGGACCACAGACCAGCCACTGGCAGCATGACCAGTGGGAAATAGAAAATGATCACCAGAGGATGTTCGGAGGTCTTCAGCATTCTGATAAAATTGTAAGCCAGTCCCATAAAGAGAGAAGCGCCCACCCCCATGAGCAGGTGCAGGGTAGAAATTCGCGGATCAAACCCCTGTACCACTACCACCCCGGCGAAACTGATCGCAAAGAAAAGCCACTGCCATGACCGCACCTTTTCTTTGACCAGAAAAATACCCAAAATAGCCGTGAAGATCGGTGCCAGGTACTGTAGCGTAGAAGCAGTGGCAAGGGGTATTTGTTGTAATAAACTGAAGTAAGTGATCAAAGCGATGGCTCCGGTAACGCCTCTCAGAAGTAGGATGGGCTTATTATTACCCCACACACTTACCTGCTGGCGGTGCAGGTAAAAGACACTAATAATCAGAGAAATAACCGATCGGAAAAGAATGATTTCAATGGCCGGAATATGAGGAATCAGCTTTACACAAACCTTCATCAGGGTGAAGGTAAAAGTGGCCAGGAGCATGAATTTTACGCCAGCAGACAGTTGAGCCTTCACAGGATCACCCCATCTTCAATCTCCAGCTTTCGGTCTGCCATCTCCGCCAATTCTTTATTGTGGGTGACAATCACAAAAGTCTGGTTAAGCTCCTTTCTTAAATCAAAAAATAGCTGATGCAGTTCATCTGCATTTTTGGAATCCAGGTTTCCACTGGGCTCATCAGCAAATACAATAGAAGGATCATTGATCAGTGCACGCGCTACAGATACACGCTGCTGCTCTCCACCTGAGAGTTCGCCTGGTTTATGATCTTTTCGCTCCAGCAGCCCTAGTAGCCCCAGCAGCTCCATCGCCCTACGTTTGACCTCTGTACCTGATCGCTTAGCGATGAGCCCGGGTATCATCACATTTTCCAGTGCTGAAAATTCGGGTAGCAGGTTGTGAAACTGAAAAATAAATCCAATGTGCTTATTTCTAAAACCAGCCAGTTTCTGTTGGTTGAGCTGAAAAACATCGGTATTGCTGATGAAAATTTTTCCTTTTTCAGGCGAATCCAACGTACCCAGCAAATGCAGCAAGGTACTCTTGCCTGCCCCCGATGCCCCTACGATAGAAACAATCTCCCCTTCTCTGATGTGGAGGTCTATTCCCTTCAGGACGGGAAGCTTTCCATATGCTTTGTACAGGCCCTCAGCTTTTAGCATGCCGCAAATATATAGATGTTCTTTAGTTGATAACCTCCCTTTTTACGGTTTAGTCATTGGATCCCCTCATATCAGACCCCTCCTCGGTGAAAGCAATATGTGGTCACTCACTTTTCACTCATATTGTCCCCGATCTACTGAACTTTCAATGCCATTCGGTTGAATAAGCAAGCCGTTTGCCGTAGATTCGCAAGAAAATTCAGACAGCATGAACATCCACGAATATCAAGCTAAAGAGATATTGAAAAGCTATGGTGTAACCATCCAGGAAGGAATCGTAGCTGATACCCCAGAAAAAGCCCATGAAGCAGCCAAAGAACTCAACAGAGAAACCGGAACAGAATGGTATGTGATAAAGGCACAAATCCACGCTGGTGGACGCGGCAAGGGAAAAATTAACGAAACCGGATCCAATGGAGTGGTATTGGCAAAAGGTTTGGCAGAGGTAAAGCCCAAAGCTGACGCCATCCTGGGCGGCACGCTGGTCACACACCAAACCGGACCTGAAGGCAAAAAAGTCAACAAGATATTGATTGCTCAGGATGTGTACTACCCTGGCGAGTCTGAGCCAAAAGAATATTACCTCTCTATTTTGCTTGATCGTGCGAAAGGATGCAACGTCATCATGGCTTCCACAGAAGGCGGTATGGATATAGAAACAGTAGCTGAAGAGACTCCTGAGAAGATCGTCAAAGAATGGATCGATCCTGCTGTCGGTTTGCAAGGATTTCAGGCCCGAAAAGTGGCATTCGCCCTTGGACTGGAAGGTCAGGCATTCAAGGAAATGGTGAAATTCATTTTCAACCTTTACAAAGCATACGAAGCTACTGATAGCTCTCAGTTTGAGATCAACCCGGTACTCAAAACATCAGACAACAAAATCCTGGCAGTAGATGCTAAGGTCAACGTGGACGACAATGCCCTGTATCGCCACAAAGACATTGCCGAAATGAGAGATCTGTCGGAAGAAGATCCTTTGGAAGTAGAAGCTGGCCAAAATGGGCTGAACTATGTGAAGCTTGACGGAAACGTAGGCTGCATGGTGAACGGAGCTGGTTTGGCCATGGCTACTATGGACATCATCAAGCTATCAGGTGGTGAGCCTGCCAACTTCCTGGATGTAGGGGGTGGGGCCAATGCACAAACGGTAGAGGCCGGTTTCAGAATCATCCTGAAAGACCCTAATGTAAAAGCCATTCTCATTAACATCTTTGGTGGTATTGTGAGATGCGACCGGGTAGCCAATGGTGTGGTAGAAGCTTACAAGAGCATCGGAGACATCAGAGTACCGATCATTGTACGTCTGCAAGGCACCAACGCCGAAGAAGGTGCGAAAATCATCGAAGAGTCAGGGCTGAAGGTAACATCTGCCATTGTACTTAAAGATGCCGCTGAGAAAGTAAAACAAGTACTGGCGTAAGACTTACATATCAAAACAAAAAAAGGCTTCCAGGTTACTGGAAGCCTTTTTTTATGCAATCTAAGCTGGATCATTAGAATGCGTAACCGATCGCAAAGTGCAATTCCGGACTAAAGCCCTGGAACAGATTTTCATTATCAAAATCATCTTCGCTGCCTTCTTTTACTTTCAGGTTAAAATCTGAGTACTTGCCGCCGAACGCCAGATCCATCACGAAGCTCTTGCGCTTACCCATCAGCCACTGAAAACCAGCCTTGGCTCCAAATCTGTATGCATTCAAGCTGCCTTTGAAGTCTTCCTCATCATTCTTCAATGTGAAATTGTTATACTTCATAAAGGGAGCCAGATAAAATCCATCAAGCGCTTCCTTGGTCACATAAAACCGATACTCTGGCAACAAACCAAGTCCTGAAAACGAGGTGCCATCAGAGGAATAGCTGAAGTAAGAAACGCCAAGCTGAGCAGAGCTGGCATCACCAAGCTTGCGCTCGTAGTTGATCTTGCCAAGCCCGATAATCAGACCCATTGGGTTGGCTTTTAGCGTATTCTTCTTTTCAGCATCCTGTGCGGATACACTGGTCATTCCAAATACTGCAATGATAAAAAATGAGGTTAGAACCTTTTTCATAAGTATATAAGTTTGTTTGGCCGGGGGAAAAACAAATGCCATGCCAGAACAGCATATACCCTTGAATGCAACCACTAAACATCGTAGATAAAAGAACATAGAAATGCTCAATTTGAACCAATATTGAACTTGATTCAAAAATGAATCTCCTTTGATATCGTAATTATTATTATTTCTGTAAAAAAATCGAAGAGGTAGGTTGTCAATTTGCTGGCTTATATATTAGCTTTGATTTCGAATAATGAAAAGAATCAACCTAAATATTGTCATTGTACCAATTATTATTCTGGTCACCACTGTGATTAGGAATGGGAATGGCTGTGTTTAGCAGAAAATATAAAATAAACACAAAGCGCCATTCCTAACACGGAATGGCGCTTTTTTTTAATCAAATTGACCATGTACTACGACGATCGTACAGAAGTATTTTTGGATGGGGAATGGATCAAGGCCAAGGACGCAAAAGCCAGCCTTTTCGATCAGACCCTCCACTATGGCACAGGCGTTTTTGACGGTTTGAGGTCCTATAACAATGGTAATGGGTTCAACATCTTCAAACCTGCCGAGCACTTCAAAAGGCTGCATAAAGCCGCCGAAAAGGTTTTCTTAAAAATACCCTACCCCATTGAAGACCTCATCAAAATTGCCTACGACCTGATAGACCGAAACAACCTCACCAACGCCTACATCAGACCCCTGGTTTTTGCTGGACCCAACATGATCCTGGCACCATCTAAGGAATCACACTTTTTCATGACTGCATGGAAATGGGCCAAGTACCCCGGATACGAGCCACTCAACACCATGATCTCGTCCTATCTGAAGCCCAGCCCCAAATCCACCGTGGTAGATGCCAAAATCGTAGGAAACTACTCGGCCAATACCCTGGCATCTGCAGAGGCCAAGCGACTGGGCTACGATGAAGCCATCCTACTGGATCACAATGGTCACCTCGCGGAAGGCCCTGGCAGCAACATCTTTTACGAAAAAAATGGAGAACTCTTCACTCCCAAGCTGGGCAACATCTTCCCCGGCATCACCAGAAGCACGGTACTGGAGATTTGCGAGGAGCTCAAGGTGAAAGTCACCGAAAAAGACATCACTCCCGAAGAGTTTTACAAAGCTGATCACGCCTTCTTCTGTGGCACCGCCACGGAGATCACGCACATCAGCTCTGTGAATGGAGAAAAATTCAAAAAAGAGTGGGAAGGGTCCATCGGACACAACCTCCACTTGATCTACCAACAAAAAGTAATGTTTGACGAGTACCAGGGACTCACGATTGTATAAAATGGCGCAAGAACTCAACACTTTTAGCAAAGTAATCACACAAGACCCTACACAACCTGCCTCGCAGGCGCAGCTCTATGCTACAGGCCTCACCGAGGAAGATATGGACAGAGCTCAGGTGGGCATCGTATCCACAGGTTTTGAGGGCAATCCATGCAACATGCACCTCAACATCCTCGCCCATCAGGTGAAAAAGGGGGTAAGAGAAGCTGACCTGGTAGGTCTTATTTTTCACACCATTGGGGTGAGTGATGGTATTTCTAATGGTACCGTAGGGATGAAATACTCCCTCATTTCCAGAGACATCATCGCTGACTCTATCGAAACGGTGGTCAACGCCCAGTTTTATGATGCGGTGGTGCCGGTAGTAGGATGTGATAAAAATATGCCGGGCGCCATCATGGCACTTGGAAGGCTCAACAGACCCGGACTTATGGTCTACGGAGGTTCTGTGAAACCCGGAAAATGGAAAGGCGAAGACCTGAACATTGTATCGGCTTTTGAAGCATATGGTGCCCGCATGCAGGGCAACATGTCTGATGAAGATTACAAAGGCATCATCAAAAACTCCATCCCGGGACCGGGAGCCTGCGGCGGCATGTACACGGCCAACACCATGGCATCAGCCATTGAGGCTATGGGGATGAGCTTACCTTTTAGCTCCTCTAACCCTGCCGTGAGCGATGAGAAACAAACGGAAACACAAAAGGTAGGAGCGGCTATCAGAAACCTGCTGGAGAAAAATATCCTCCCAAGGGACATCATGACAAAAGAGGCATTTGAAAATGCCATCACCACTGTTATGATACTTGGTGGCTCTACCAATGCAGTACTTCACCTCATTGCCATGGCCAGGTCAGTAGATGTAAACATTGGATTGGACGACTTTCAGCGAATTAGCGACAAGACCCCTTTCCTGGCCGACCTGAAACCAAGTGGCAGGTTCCTCATGGAAGACCTTCATAAGATTGGCGGAGTACCCGGTGTATTAAAGCTTTTGCTAAAAGAAGGCTACCTGCATGGCGACTGTATGACGGTCACAGGCAAGACACTGGCCGAAAACCTGGCCGAAGTTCCTGATCTGCATGATGACAAAGGACTGATGTACAGCTTTGATAAACCTATCAAAGCCAAAGGACACCTCCAGATACTCTATGGCAACCTGGCACCTGAAGGGGCCGTGGCGAAGATCACGGGCAAGGAAGGTGAAGTTTTCGAAGGACCCGCCAGGATTTATGAAGATGAATTTGATGCCATCCGAGGTATACAGGAGGAAGTACAAAAAGGAGAAGTGATTGTGATCAGATACTCCGGACCAAAAGGTGCTCCCGGAATGCCGGAAATGCTCAAGCCTACTGGTGCTGTGATGGGTAAAGGCCTGGGTAAAGATGTAGCGCTCATCACCGATGGCAGGTTCTCAGGCGGATCGCACGGTTTTGTGGTGGGTCACATCACTCCTGAAGCCCAGGAAGGTGGCCCGCTCGGACTGATCCAAAACGGAGACATCATTCGCATAGATGCCATCACCAACAAACTGGAAGTGAAACTTTCGGACGAAGAGCTGGAAGCACGCAGAAAAGCCTGGAACAAGCCACCTTATAAGGCTACGAAGGGCATATTAAGGAAATATATCAATTCAGTAAAATCAGCCTCGGAGGGTTGCGTAACTGATGAATAAACATAAGACTATGAATTCACCATCTTTAGCGGTAGAGAAGGAGCCCAAACAATCCACGATCAAGGTATCGGGAGCAGAGGCGGTTTTATTATGCCTGATCGAAGAAGGAGTTGATGTCATATTTGGCTATCCCGGAGGGGCCATCATGCCTATTTATGATGCGCTGTATGGTTATGCCGACAAGCTCAACCACATTCTGACCAGACACGAGCAAGGCGCGGCACATGCTGCACAAGGATATGCCAGAGTCAATGGTCGTACTGGCGTCTGCTTTGCCACCTCAGGCCCGGGAGCCACCAACCTCATCACCGGCATAGCCGATGCTCAGATTGACTCTACGCCTTTGGTCGCCATCACCGGCCAGGTACCTTCGCACCTTTTGGGCACAGATGCCTTTCAGGAAACGGACGTGGTAGGTATCTCCATGCCCGTCACTAAGTGGAACTATCAGGTCACACGCGCTGAAGAAATCCCGGAAGCCATTGCCAGGGCATTCTATATTGCCGGTACAGGTAGACCAGGCCCCGTATTGGTGGATATTACCAAAGACGCACAGTTTGGTGAGTTCGAGTTTAGCTATAAGAAATGCACTAAAATCAGAAGCTATCACCCTTACCCCATTTTGGAAGAAGACAAGATAGCGGCGGCTGCCAAAATCATCAATGAAGCCAAAAAACCATTTTTGCTGGTAGGGCACGGCGTGTTGATTTCGGAAGCTCAAAAAGAGCTACTTGCTTTTGCAGAAAAAGCCAACATCCCGATGGCCTCTACCCTGATGGGCCTCTCTGCAGTACCAGTGAACCATCCACTCTATGTAGGCTATCTGGGAATGCATGGAAACTATGGCCCCAACATCAAAACCAATGAGTGTGATGTGATGATCGCCATTGGGATGCGATTTGACGACCGGGTAACCGGAGATCTCAAAAAATATGCACGTCAGGCCAAGGTCATTCACATAGAAATAGACCCGGCTGAGATTGATAAAAATGTAAAAACCACTGTGGCCATCAATGCAGACGCCAAGCAGGCACTGCAATCATTGATCAAGCAGACGGAGTCCAATAATCACCAGGCATGGATTGCAGAATTCAGGGAGTGTGACAAACTGGAAGAAGAGAAGGTGACTAAGAAGGAGAAATTCCCTACGGAAGGCCCCATTTTGATGGCTGAAGTGATCCGAATGATCTCTGACAAGACCGAAGGTAAAGCGGTGATCGTGACGGACGTAGGGCAGCACCAGATGGTAGCCAGCCGCTACTATGAGTTTGCAGACACCGACTCCAATATCACCTCAGGGGGTCTGGGTACCATGGGGTTTGCCCTGCCGGCCTCCATGGGCGCACAGGTAGGTCGTCCGGACCGTACCGTCATTGCAGTGATCGGGGACGGTGGCTTTCAGATGACCATACAGGAGCTGGGCACGATCTCTCAGAATAACCTGGGCGTGAAAATCCTTATTCTCAATAATAACTTCCTGGGGATGGTACGTCAGTGGCAGCAGCTTTTCCATGACAGAAGATATTCTTTCACCGAATTGACCAACCCTGACTTTCAGAAAATCACTGAAGGCTACGGCATCAAAACCAACAAGGTATCCGAGAGAGCCGCATTGAATGCAGCGATCGACGAATGGTTGGCTGATCAAGGTCCTACCCTGCTGGAAGTAGTGGTAGAGAAAGAAGAAAACGTATTTCCAATGGTACCATCAGGAGCCTCCGTATCTGACATCAGATTAGAGTAACCCATTTAATAAACAAACTATGTCAAACTCTATATATAGCGAAGACAGCAGTGAGAAAGTGGAAAAAGACTTCACACTTTCGGTGCTTACCGAAGACAAAGCGGGGCTTCTGAACCACATCACGATCATTTTCACCAGGCGGAAAATGAACATTATCAGCTTGAATGTATCCACTACGGAGGTGGCGGGGGTTTCCCGATTCACCATCGTGCTGCATTCCACCCGCGAAACCATCGAAAAAGTGGTGAAGCAGATCAGAAAGCTCATCGATGTACTAGGAGCCTTTGTTTATGAAGACCATGAGATCTACTATCAGGAAATAGCCCTTTACAAAGTGCCTACCAAGGTGTTTTTGAACGGCAGCAAGATTGAAGATCTGGTGAGAAACAGCGGCGCACGCATACTGGTGATCGAAGAAGATCACATCATCATAGAAAAAACCGGTCACAAGAAAGACACTCATGATCTTTACAAAAAACTCGAGCCCCATGGTTTGCTGGAGTTTGTGAGGTCCGGAAGGGTGGCCATTTCCAAATCAAAAAGAAAGACCGAGGCCTACATCAAGCAATTGGAGGACGCCCCGTCACATTATTTAAGCATAAAAGATTTTTAAACTTATTTTATTACAAACAAACAAAACAATGGCGAAAATCAATTTTGGAGGTGTAGAAGAGGAAGTAGTAACAAGAGAAGAATTTCCTTTATCAAAAGCTCAGGAAGTACTAAAAGGTGAAACAGTAGCGGTATTAGGCTACGGTGTGCAAGGCCCTGGTCAGGCACTCAACCTCAAAGACAATGGCATCAACGTGATCGTTGGTCAAAGAAAAGATTCTAAAACCTGGGACAAGGCAGTAGCCGACGGATGGGTACCAGGTGAAACGCTTTTCGAACTGGAAGAAGCTTGCGAAAGAGGCACAATCCTACAGTTCTTGCTTTCAGATGCTGGTCAGATAGCCCTTTGGCCTACCGTAAAGAAATACCTTACTCCAGGAAAAGCACTTTACTTTTCTCACGGGTTTGGTGTGACTTACAAAGAAAAAACAGGCATCATTCCTCCTGCTGACGTAGATGTGATCCTGGTAGCTCCTAAAGGCTCAGGAACTTCTCTCAGAAGACTTTTTGTAGAAGGAAAAGGACTTAATTCCAGCTTTGCTATCCACCAGGATGCTACTGGAAAAGCCAAAGACAGAGTAGTTGCTCTGGGTATCGCTGTTGGATCAGGTTACCTGTTCGAAACAGATTTTTACAAAGAAGTTTCTTCTGACCTTACAGGTGAAAGAGGTACTTTGATGGGTGCTATTCAGGGAATCTTCCGTGCACAGTACGAAGTATTGAGAGCCAATGGTCACTCACCTTCCGAAGCTTTCAACGAAACTGTGGAAGAAGCTACTCAGTCGCTTTATCCACTGATCGCAGAGAATGGAATGGATTGGATGTATGCCAACTGCTCTACTACTGCACAAAGAGGCGCTTTGGATTGGATGGGACCTTTCTATGAAGCAACCAAGCCAGTATTCGAAAAACTCTATAAGTCTGTGACAGATGGTATAGAAGCTCAGAAATCGATCGATAGCAACTCTCAGCCAGACTACCGGGTAAAACTGGAAGCCGAACTGAAAGAATTGGAAGAATCTGAAATGTGGCAAGCCGGCAAAGCTGTAAGAAAGCTGCGTCCAGAAAACAGTTAATCAATAGAATGACTACAAATACTACCCATACGGCTTTTTATCCGGAGGTAGAAGAGGTAAAAAAAGCACACAATATACTGAGCAAGGTGATCTATCAGACCGCCTTGCAGTATAGCTTCAATCTGAGTGAGCGCTATGACGCCCACATCTATCTCAAAAGAGAAGACACCCAGATTGTGCGCTCATACAAAATCAGAGGTGCTTATAATAAAATCACTTCGCTCGCTCCTGATCAGCTCATCAATGGAGTAGTATGTGCCAGTGCTGGCAACCACGCACAGGGCGTAGCATTCTCCTGTTATAAACTTGGGGTGAAGGGCGTGATTTTCATGCCCGCTCCCACCCCCAAACAAAAAGTGCAGCAGGTCAAAATGTTTGGCAAAGACAAAGTGGAAGTGATCCTGGCAGGAGACACCTTCGATGATGCCTACCAGACAGCCATGGAATACTGCACAGTGAATAAAAGCACGTTTGTGCACCCCTTCGATGACCCTAAAGTCATAGAAGGTCAGGCCACCATCGGCCTGGAGTTATTCAAAGATGCCAACTTCAGCATCGATTATCTTTTTTTACCAGTAGGTGGCGGCGGATTGTCTGCCGGAGTATCCTCCATTATCAAAGCCCTGAGCCCACATACGAAAATGATCGGTGTGGAGCCTGCCGGAGCCCCTGCCATGCATGAAGCATTTCAGCAAGGCCATGTGGTGACATTGGAAGAAATAGACAAGTTTGTGGACGGTGCGGCCGTGAAACGTGTAGGCGAACTCACCTACCCGCTCTGCAAAGCCAATCTGGATGAAATAGCCCTGGTAGACGAGGGGAAGCTCTGCTCCTCCCTCATCAGCATGTACAACGAAAGCGGCATAGTACTGGAGCCCGCAGGCGCACTTTCGGTGGCCGTACTGGATCAGTACAAAGATCAGATCAAAGGCAAAAACATCATCTGCCTCCTGTCTGGCAGCAACAACGACATCACCCGCACCGAAGAAATCCGGGAGCGGTCTTTGCTCCATGAAGAGCTGATGCACTACTTTATCATCCGTTTTCCCCAACGCGCCGGAGCACTGAAGGAATTTGTGGCCGAAGTACTCGGGCCCGACGATGATATCGTGCACTTTGAATACACCAAAAAGACCTCACGAGAAAAAGGCCCCGCACTCGTAGGTATCGAACTCAAAGCCAAAGAAGACTTTGAGCCCCTATTGACCCGAATGAAACAAAGGAATTTTTTCGGCGAGTATCTCAATGAAAAACCAGATTTATTTAGTTATATGATCTGAAATTATTAGACTTTTGGACATTGGATCAGCCAAGTGGACAAAGATTTTTTAAAACCTGTAAACGCGGAGGCTATAAGCCGAAGCTAAGCGTCAAATATGAAAGTACTAAAATTTGGAGGTACCTCGGTAGGTAGTGAGGAAGCAATCAGACAAGTAGCCAGAATCGTTCATTCATCTATAGATCAGTTGGTGTTGGTCACATCGGCTGTGGGTGGAGTCACCGATCAGCTGGTACACATCGGAGAGCTGGCCGCTTCCGGCCGCAAAGATTACGCTTCATTCATAGAAGGAGTGAAAGTGCAACATGAGCAGCTCTATTATAACCTCATAGAAAACAAACCCGATGAGCAATTCTACAAAATCATCGAAGAGTTTGAAGACATCTGCAAGGGCGTGTGGCTCCTACGAGAACTCACCCCCAGAAGTGCAGACTACATCTACAGCACTGGTGAGCGACTTTCTACTTTGATCATTTCTGAGTTTTTCAGAAACGAGGGAATCGACGTGACCCTCTATGACAGCCGTGACTACATCATTACCGATGATCATTTTGGTCATGCCCACGTAGATTTCAAAGAAACCACTAAAAGACTCAAAGAAGTCAGCAAGACCTTCAGCAAAGTAAACCTGTTTCCGGGATTCATTGCCTCTACGGCTGACAACCAAACCACCACCCTTGGACGGGGAGGCTCAGACTACTCTGCCGCCATTCTGGCCGGAGTGCTCGATGCGGATCATTTTGAAGTGTGGACCGATGTGGACGGACTCATGACCGCCGACCCGCGCATGGTCAAGCGTGCACATTTCATTGAGCACGTTTCCTATGAGGAAGCGCTCGAGCTTTCACACTTTGGCGCTAAAGTGATCTATCCGCCCAGCATCCAGCCAGCGCTGGAAAAAGGCATCTCCATCACCATCAAAAATACTTTCAACCCGGAGCATCCGGGTACGCTGATCACCAAAGAATGGGATCAGGACAAAGAATTGATCAGAGGGATTTCCAGCATCAAAGACATCTCGCTGGTCACCCTCAGTGGCAACAGCATGGTGGGCGTCCCTAAGTTCTCCTACCGCTTCTTCAGGGCACTGTCGGAAGCACACATCAATGTGATCCTGATCACTCAGTCCAGTTCTGAGCATTCGATCACCGTGGGGATCGACACGAAAGATTCAAAGGCCGCGGTGAAAGCCCTCAATGCTGAGTTTGAAGAGCAAATTGAAAATCATAAGATCGACCCGATCCAGGCTGAAAACAACCTTTCGATCATCGCGCTGGTGGGCTCCAATATGAAAAATCAGGTGGGGGTTAGTGGCCAGATGTTTAACGTATTGGGTAAAAATGGCGTGAGCATCAAAGCCATCGCCCAGGGGTCCTCTGAGCGTAATATCTCCGCTGTGATTGCCAAAGATGATCTAAACAAAGCACTGAACGTACTTCATGAGAGCTTCTTCCTTTCTGTCACCAAGAGGATCAACCTCTTTATCATCGGTACAGGCAATGTCGGAAAGGCCTTCATCCAGCAGTTGGTTCAGCAATTTACTTACCTCAAGAAGCACCATCAGCTGAACATCAAAATCATTGGTCTGGGCAACTCCCGACTCATGCACTTTGAGAATGATGGAATCCCCCTTTCGAAATGGGAATCCATCCTGCAGGCAGGAGAAAAATACTCCAGCGAGCAGTTTTTGGAGAAAATGTACAACGCCAACCTGCGCAACAGTATTTTCATAGACATTACAGCCTCTGAAGATGTAGCCGGACTCTATCCACAAATACTGAAAAAGAGTATTTCGGTGGTTACACCTAACAAAATAGCAGCCACAGGATCCTATGCAGACTACCTCAACCTGAAAGGGATGAGTAGACGCTACGGAAGCAGATTCCTGTTTGAAACCAACGTATGCGCTGGCTTGCCGGTGCTCTCTACGCTGAGTGATCTGGTAAGAAGTGGCGATCAGATCCACCAGATTGAAGCAGTGCTTTCCGGTACCCTGGTCTTTTTGTTCAATGAATACAACGGCAAAACCAAGTTTGTAGACGTGATCAAAAAAGCCAAACAACTGGGATACACCGAGCCAGATCCTCGCCTGGATCTTTTCGGATCGGATGTCAAACGAAAAATAGTGATTCTGATCAGAGAAAGCGGCTACAAATGCGACTATGAAGACATTCAATTAAACTCTTTCCTCCCTGAAAGCTGTCTGGAGAGCAATTCGGTAGAAGACTTCTATACCAAAGTGGAAAAAGAAGAAGCCCACTTCAAAAACCTTTATGAGGCTGCCAACAAGGAAGGAAAACGCCTGAAGGTAGTCGCCAAATACAAAAACGGACATGGCTCTGTAGGGCTGGAGGCTGTGGATTCGGCCCATCCTTTTTACAACCTGGAAGGCAAGGACAACATTGTGCTGTTCTATACCAACCGCTACAAGGAGCAGCCTATGGTGATCAAAGGCGCCGGTGCCGGTGCTGAAGTGACCGCCTCGGGGATTTTTGCCGACGTACTGAGGCTTGCCCAGACCGACTAGTAAACAATTTTTTTCGAACTCTTGACTTTAGAAACTTGGAAAGCATTCAAGTATTTGCACCGGCCTCAGTGGCCAACGTAGGACCGGGTTATGACACTTTTGGCTTTGCCATAGAGCAGCTGGGAGATGTGATTACACTTACCAAACGAAATGATCATAAGCTGAAGGTACTGAAGGCAGAAGGTGCCGACCTTCCGACCGATCCTAAAAACAATGTGGCCACCGTGGCCATCCAGTCACTGCTGGACTATCTGGAAAGTGATCAAGGCATGGACGTGCACATTAAGAAAATATTCAAACCGGGAAGCGGCCTGGGAAGCAGCGCCTCCAGCGCCTCAGGAGCGGTGTTTGCAGCCAACCACCTCCTGGGCAACCCACTGAAACTCGAGAAGCTCCTTGATTTTGCGTTGGAGGGTGAAGCACTGGCTTCCAAAAGTTATCATGCCGATAACGTAGCCCCTTCCCTGCTGGGAGGCTTTCAGGTGGTGCGGAGCTACGAGCCTTTGGAGCTGTTCCGTATTCCCACTCCGGCCGCATTGCGGGTGCTCATCATCTTTCCGGATGTGGAAATCAAAACCTCAGAAGCCAAAGGATTAATTCCCAAAGAACTCTCCGTGAAGGATGCCCGTGAGCAGTGGGGCAACGTGGGCGCACTGATCCACGCCATGCATAGTGAGGATTATTCGCTACTTTCCCATGCGGTAAGAGACCGGATCGCTGAGCCTGTCAGAAAACAGCTGATCCCAGAATACGGCAAAGTCAAGCAAACGACCCTCGACTTTGGAGCTGTGGGTTTCAATATTTCCGGATCAGGGCCCAGCATGTTTGCCTTTTTCAAGAGTTCGGAAGCTGCCAAGGCCTGTATGGTTAAAATTGAAAAAATGTACCAAAAGGTGAATCTCCCGGTCATGCTGCATTTGACCAAAATCAATCCAAACGGGTGTCAGATCCTTTAAAAGAACCGAATTCAAGATGAAATTTTACTCCACCAATGGCCAGTCCAGTCCGGTATCGTTTAAAGAAGCAGTCATCAAGAGCCTGCCCTCAGACAAAGGGCTGTACTATCCCGAGGAAATACCAGAGCTCGACTTCCTGTTTTTGGAAACCCTCAGCTACTACTCCCTTCCACAGATAGGGTTTGAAGTATTGAGGCAATTCTGCAAGGATGACATCCCTGAGGCCAAACTGCAGGAAATCCTGGAGGGGGCGCTCAACTTTGAGATCCCGGTGGTAGAAGTAGAAAAAAACATCCATGCCCTGGAGCTATTTCATGGCCCCACCTACGCCTTCAAAGACGTAGGTGCCCGGTTTCTGGCCAGATGCCTGGGCTATTTCAACGAAACAGAAAATAAGGAAGTCACCATACTGGTGGCCACCTCTGGTGATACCGGCGGAGCGGTAGCCTCCGGCTTCTATGAAGTACCTGGTGTCAATGTGGTCATCTTGTACCCTAGCGGAAAGGTGAGTGACTTACAGGAAAAGCAACTCACTACACTGGGCAAAAACATCAAAGCCATCGAAGTAAAGGGCAACTTTGATGACTGCCAGGCCATGGTGAAAAAGGCTTTTCACGACACTGACATTAACGCAAAGCTCAACCTGAGCTCAGCCAACTCCATCAACATCGCCCGATGGCTACCTCAGTCGCTCTACTACTTTGAGGCATACAAGCAGCTCCAAAAAGATAAGCTGGTGGTGTCCGTGCCTTCAGGAAATTATGGCAACATCACGGCCGGTATGCTCGCCAAAAAAATGGGTCTGCCCATTCATAGATTTATTGCTGCCAGCAATGCCAATGACGTGGTGCCCAGGTACCTCATCGACGAACAATACTCGCCCCGACCTACAGTGCCTACCCTATCCAATGCCATGGATGTGAGTGATCCAAGCAATCACCCCAGGATGCTGGAACTGCACCAAAAGAGTTTCAAAGACATCATCAAACACATCTCTGGCTTCACCCTCAGCGATGAGCAAACCCTGAAGGTCATGAAAGAATGCGATCAGGAAAACAACTACATCCTGGACCCGCATGGGGCCATTGGGTATGCAGCCCTGAAAGCTGGTCTACAAAAGAAGGAAACAGGCCTCTTCCTGGAAACCGCTCACTATAGCAAGTTTCTCAGCACGGTAGAGCAGGCACTGGGGAAAGAAATACCACTGCCCGATTTCGTATCTGAACTCATGAAAAAAGAGAAAGAGGCAATCCTGATCAACAATGATTACGAGGCTTTTAAGGCATTTTTAATGGAGTAATCTGATACTTTCCAGATTTTTTATTTCAAACAGGCCTGTAGACCAGCCTATAGTGAACCCTAATCAAAATGAACCAATCCAATATCCTTGACATCCCCAGAGTATACCCAAAACTGGAAGCCAGGTGCAGCGAAATTGGCTTCACCATGCCCTCTGATATATACATAGGAACACTGCTGAAATCCCTGATTGCCTCCAAGCCAAATGCCCGGGTGCTTGAACTGGGCACAGGCATGAGTCTATCACTCGCCTGGATGGTGGAGGGACTGGATGAGCATTCGGAGTTGATCAGTATTGACAATGATCCTCAACTTATTAAAATAGCCAAGGAATTTTTCGCCCATGAGCCCAGGGTGAGCCTGGTCTGTACTGATGGAGCCGATTGGATAAAAAGTTATCAAGATGGGGCTTTTGACCTAATCTTCGCAGATGCATGGCCGGGTAAATATAGCGAACTCAACGAAACGCTCAGCCTCTTAAAAGTAGGTGGTATCTATGTTATAGACGACATGAATCCTCAGCCCAACTGGCCGGAGGGACATGCCGCCAAAGCAGAAAAACTGACCGCCTATCTCGAATCAAGAGAGGACTTTACTATCACAAAGATGAACTGGTCAACAGGCGTCATTATTTGTACCAAAAGGTACTGATGAGCATTGTGTTCAGAGGCTCAGGATTAAGGAATGTATTGCATGTCGAAACGTCCATCGGTAATGTGAACTGTATCGCAATCATCAGTAACCGTGGAAAACTCGAAGGTGCCGGATATGATGTAATTGCTTCGGTCTATCTCGTGAAAGGTTAGAGTTCCATCAAAAGTGTCATTATATTCATAATAACAGGTAAAACTGGCAACCTTATCTTTGAAAGTGTATGTTGAATAGCGATCCAATGAATCCGTTAAATCATACTCAAAAAACTTTTCCAAAGGACTATTTAGTTTAATGAATACACCATGATCAATTTGGCCATTTTCAACACCTCCCCCCATTTGAAGGAATCCTCCTTGATATATGGCTCCCATCTCTAAAGTGTTCTCTACAACCAAAGCCTCCCCATTCACTAAGCAGCCAAAAGTATTTTCACCGGTAGTGGTCAGGGGTGGGAGTTTTTCCAGTTCCGTAGGTTCGTGGATGCCCAGGCCCAGGTCACAGGAGATGCACAGACCGAGGGAAATAAACAGAACCATGATAAGTAAGGTCTTCATAGCTAATGATCTGCTTCCTATTTTAAGGCGTGTACTGCACATCGAAACGGCCATCAGTAATGTAAACAGTGTCACAATCATCAGTAACCGTGGAAAACTCGAAGGTGCCGGAGATAATAAAATCAGACTTATTGATTTTTGTAAACTCCACGAACCCCTCGTATGTATTCTCATACTCATAATAACAAATTGGAGTATCCATTCTTGTTCGATATCTTGACCGAAAGTTAGATGTTACACCTAGTTGGTAGTTTGTCTTTTCTAATAAGGGGTCATCTAGAATGAGACGAATACTCTTTGTTATGTTAGACTTTTCTTGCTCTGCTCCAAACTGAACAATGCCCCCCTGATATATTGCTGACATTCGTGACGTATTTGTCACCGCAAACGCCTCCCCATTCACCAAACAGCCAAAAGTATTTTCACCGGTAGTGGTCAGAGGCGGGAGTTTTTCCAGTTCCGTAGGTTCATGCATACCCAGGCCCAGGTCGCAGGAGATGCACAGGCCTAGGGAGGTAAACAGGACAATGGTAAGTAAGGTCTTCATAGGCAATGGTCCTACCACCTAAACTATGGAATGTACTGCAAATCGAAACGGCCGTCTGATATATTCATAATCTCATCGTTTCCACAAGCGTCATTCGCAGTAGCCAGGAATTCAAAAGTTCCAGAAATGATATGGCCCTTAGTATCAAAATAAACAATCTCTATTCTTCCGCTATACTTTGATGAGGTTGAATAAAAACAACTTTGAGTATAATACTCTCCCTTTGGAGAGGTATCTGTGTTTAGCACAAAGGCCTCACCTTCAGCTATACGATCTTCCACCAAAAGACTTATGTGAGTAGATATCTCCCTAAAATCATTTTCTCCACCGATGAACAATACTCCCTGTTGATACATTGCTACAAGATTATAAGCGCTTGTTACTATATATGCCTCCCCATTCACTAAGCAACCAAAAGTATTTTCTCCACTAGTAGTCAGGGGCGGGAGTTTTTCCAGTTCTGTAGGTTCATGGATACCCAGGCCCAGGTCGCAGGAGATGCACAGACCGAGGGAGGTAAACAGGACACACACAATCAATACTCTCATAGGTAATGGTCTGGCAGTCAAAGATAGATAAAGACCCCAATTGCAAGCCAATGGTTGTGTGAAGTTGGCAGTGGAAGGTGGAAACTTCACCCCCAAAGCAGGGTTTTTTGAAGGCCTCCCGTTTTACACTCAACTAATCGGAAATCCAACCTATGATGAGTGTAAAAAAAGCTGCAGGCCTGCTGGGCCTTCTTCTTATCCTCCAGACCCCCTCTCTGGCACACAGCGAGATGGCAGGTCAATTGATCTTTGAGAATTTCAAGAACGAACTCTACGTCAAAAGCATCATCGACAAGCGCATGCTCAGCCTGGCCCTGATGCAGGAAGCAGACTGCACACCCGATCAGATGATTTCTATCTGTGGAGATGAGTACCTCCAAGAGCACATCCAGATCACCGTCAATTGTCAGCCGGTCACTTATGAGAAGGTGTCTGTGACCCTGGAGAAAAACTCAGTGGTCTATTCCTACCGAATGATCAAAGCGGATGAACCCATCGCTTCAGTAAGTGTCACCAGTGATTTTCTGCTCCGATACAACGAACATGCCTTTGTTCGCGCCCAGTTCGCCATCGATAACATCAGCAAATCATTTGACCTAAAGGCCTCAAAGAAGACCATTGAAGCCAACTTCCTTCAGCCATAAACCATCTTTCTAACCCGCAACCCCTGACTTATGAAAAAGTTGATCCTATTAATAGCCTGTATGCCACTCTTCACCTACGGACAGACCTGTGTGCCGGAGGACATCTATGCGGTGGAAGATGCCAATGCTGTATGCTACGAAATTGCGGACAATGTCCGATATTTCTATACCAACAACTATCCTGACCACACGGACAGTTACAATTCGCCCTTTGATCTCCTCACCAGTGATACGGAGTATGCCATGTGTGCGTACCCCGAAGAGGCCAGCGAGTTCACACCGCTGTATGAGGAAACCGAAACCACCAAAGGTTGTACTTTCACCTACACCTTCGGTGTGGGGGTGAATGGGGCAAAATATGACCCCAGCTCTGCTGAGTATTTTGAAAACACTTCCACTGGCGAAAATAACATCGACTGGCACGTAGAAGCCCGCTACATTTTTAGCGCCAATTTTGGCAATAATGGCGGCCACCTCAACCCTTTTGGAGAATACCACTACCACGACGTACCAGCAGATTATTTCGCTGATGACCTGAGCATTGATGGCTCGGCACACTCTCCGGTTGTAGGCTACTCGGCAGACGGTTTTCCTATGTATTACAAATACATTTATTCAGATCCTGAGGACAATACCAGTGCCGTCATGGAGGCTGCTTCCGGGTTTACACTGAAAACTGGCACCCGCCCGGGAGATGGTGTATCGGCTCCTGATGGAGACTACACAGGCCTCTATTATGAAGATTATGAGTACTTCTCCGCCAACACCGTCCTCGACGAGTGCAACGGCCGATATGGGGTCACTCCGGAATATCCCTATGGCACGTATTACTACGTGCTCACAGACTCCTATCCCTACATCCCCAGATGCTTCAAAGGAACATCTGTAGATAACACCTTCCGGGTGGGACCAGGCCCCTCGTGTCCTGAATCTTCCGCCGCCACCGACTGTGCTGTGGCAGTAGCTGGCTGCATGGATCCATTTTCAACGAATTATAATGCCAATGCCAATGTAGACGATGGGAGTTGTACCTATTCCTCTACCTGCGAAACCAGCATTTCGATTGCCTCACAGGACAATGCCTCCTGCTTTGGAGAATCGGACGGATCAGTAACGGTATCTGTCACCGGCTTTGGGGATAGTCCCACCTACGAATGGACGGGTGGTGGCACCTCCGAGACTAAAACCGGACTGGCTGCTGGCACCTATACCGTGACAGTCTCTGGCGACGACTGCACAGATGAATTGGAAATAACCATCACCGAGCCCACTGAGATCACCTATTCTGTGTCTGCTACTGATGCCACTTGTGGTGGCGGTACTGACGGCACTTTAACATTCACAGCTTCAGGAGGAGCAGGAACTGATTACCTCTTCAGCATCGATAATGGCTCAACCTTTCAGGGTTCCGGTCTCTTTGAAAATCTGGCCGCGGATAGTTATTCGGTCCTCATACAGGAAACTTCCTCTGGTTGTGAAATCACTGCCTCCGGTACGGTGGGTGAATCAGGCGCACCTGATGCTCCTGCTACTTCAGGAGATGCCAGCTACTGCTTTGGTGATACCCCCAGCGCAATGACCGCCGCGGGGGGAAATGGCACCCTCACCTGGTACGCAGATGCCAACCTGTCTTCACCACTGACCACCGGAGCATCATACACTCCATCAGACGCAGTAGGCACCACCATCTACTATGTTACCGAGACCCTGGACAACTGTGAAAGCGCAGCTTCATCCATTAGCATTACCGTCAATCCCTTGCCGGAAGTGCAGGCTACGGCAGACAATACGGCTATCTGTGCCGGAGAATCCGTAACACTCAGTGGCACCGGGGCGGCTACCTACGTTTGGGATCAAGGGGTACTTGATGGTGAATCCTTCACCCCCGAAGCAACCACCACCTACACGGTCACTGGCACCTCATCAGAGGGCTGTTCATCATCTGATCAAATAACCATCACGGTCATGGAGCTGCCGGAGGTGACTGCATCGGCCTCAGCCACCACTATATGCGCTGGAGAATCGGTAACACTTTCCGGCTCGGGGGCGCTTACTTATGCCTGGGATCAGGGCGTAGAAAATGGAGTGGCCTTTACCCCAGCGCAGACCACCACGTATACCGTCATCGGGACAGATTCGGGAGGGTGTAGCGCGTCTGCCGAAATCACCATCACCGTGCAAAGCTCGAGTGTAGAGGCTAGCACATCTTCAGAAAGTATTTGTCTGGGCGAATCAGTAACCCTTTCCGGCTCCGGGGCACTTTCATACACCTGGAGTGATGAGATCACTGACGGAGTTCCCTTTTCACCCACAGAAACAAAAACCTATACCTTAACCGGCACAGGAGAAAACGGATGTACAGCTACGGATGAAATCACCGTAGTGGTGAATACGCCACCCACTACAGTCGCCAACGCTTCATCCACCACCGTTTGTAGTGGAGAGGAAATCATTCTGACTGGAACCGGCGCCAGCACTTATGCCTGGGATCAAAATGTAATCAATGGGGAGGCTTTTACCATCGAGTCCACTACCACCTTCACGGTGACTGGCACGGATGCAAATGGCTGCTCGAGCACAGATGAAATCACGATTACCGTGAATGAAGCGCCGCAAATCAGTGCCACAGCCAGCTCAATGGAGATTTGTGCAGGCGAAGAGGTAACACTCAATGGCTCTGGAGGAGCCACCTATGAATGGGACAATGGCATCACTGATGGAGTGCCCTTTGCCCCTACTCAAACAACCACTTACACGGTGGCGGGAACTGACGATAACGGCTGCACAGGCACTACTCATATCACCATCACCGTCAACCAGCCCCCTGCCGTGCTGGCCAATGCTTCTGCCACCACCCTCTGTGAAGGTGAAAGCCTAACCCTCACAGGGTCTGGCGCCGCTAGTTATACCTGGAGTGACGAAGTGGAAGATGGTGTGCCCTTCACCCCTGAAGCAAGTGGTATTTTCACAGTGACAGGTACTGACAACAATGGCTGCTCCGCGAGTGCTGAGGTCACCATTACCGTGATCTACCTGCCCGCTGAAATCAGCCTGGATAATTCTACACTGAGTGCAAGTGCCCTGACTGGCCTTACCTACCAATGGGTGAATTGTTTGGATAACAGCATCATCGATGGCGCTGTGTCCCGGGAGTTCGTTCCCGACCGAAGCGGAAGCTATGCGGTCACCACCAGCATGGATGGGTGCTCAGTTACTTCATCTTGCATAGAAGTAAGCGTTACGGTATTGCAATCCAAACCATCTCAGGAATCCATAGAAATATATCCCAATCCGGTAGCCGAAAGGTTGTTCATTTCGAATCCAACAAATGAGATTCAGCTGGTGGAAGTTATCAACCTTTCGGGTGAGCTGATGGTCAGAAAAACAGACATTCATCAAACGCTCACCCTGGATGTATCCAATTGGAAAACAGGGATTTACCTGATACATATGATCTCCGGGGAGGGTGAATCCTGGACCCGGGTGGTCAGAGACTAAAGACAAATGTTGCGGTGATAAGACGTCATCGGGTATTGTGGCTGCCCGGTGCGTCTTTATCTCCAACTTTGAACCATTAATCAATAAGCTCACTTTCAGCCGGCAGCTTCTGCCCGTTCAATGGATTATTTTTTTCCGGTTTACTGACCAAAATTTTTACCTTTGGTAGGCCAACCACTCTACCTAGTTTCATGAATCACCAATCGGTCTGTGAGGAACAAACCTTTCATCAGGTGCATAGTGACCACTCTACATCACTAAGAAATTTCCTGTTTTATAAGTTCGGTGACCTGGAAAAGGCAAAAGATTTTGCCCAGGACGCATTCATCAGGCTTTGGGATAATTGTAGCAAAGTTCCTTTTGAAAAAGCCAAAAGCTATTTATTCACCATTGCCAACCGGCTCTTTCTGGACGATGTGGATCATCAGAAAGTGGTTCTGAAATTTCAGTATCGGCAGGGCACCACAGAAAAACAAATGGAGACAAATCCTGAATACATCTACCAGCACGATGAATTCAAAGAGCGGCTGGAGCTGGCTGTATCAGAGCTGCCCGACAAGCAACGGGCGGTTTTCCTGCTCAGCAGAATAGACAAAATGAAGAATAAAGAAATAGCTGAAACACTTGATATTTCGCTGAAAACAGTAGAAAAACACATCGCCAGCTCTCTTCAAAATCTTAAGGGCAAACTGGATGAGTTAACCAATTCAAAATTGTAGGTAGGGTTTATGGAGAGGTACCCGTTTCACTATTAGACATAATCTAGGTCCAAATGGCTGACAATGAACATAATGATCAAATCATCAAATGGCTGAACGGTGAGCTCCCCGAGGAGCAACTGATGCAGGAGATAGGCGCAGACAATCTGCTAAAGTATAAGCAGATCATTCAGGAGGTGGATCAGTGGACTCCGGACAACGAGTCCGTGATTTTTGATCCTGCGGTGGTCACCAAAAAAGGCAAGGTGATGACCATGACCAGGTGGATGTCTCTGTCTGTAGCAGCTTCGGTCGTGTTGGTAGCACTTTTCAGCATATGGATGCTCCGATCCGATCGCACTGTCCATTTTACCAAAGCTGGTGAAACCAAGCAAATCACCCTGCCCGATGGACTGTCTATCGTGACACTGGCGGCCAATTCTAAAGTATCCTGGACGGAAGACGACTGGAATTCATCAGAAAGACGACTGCAAATAGATGGCAAGGGCTTTTTTCAGGTAGAAAAGGGCACTCCCTTTTCAGTGGCTTTTGAAACTGGCGAAGTAACTGTGCTGGGTACGTCCTTTGAAGTGTCAGAGTTCGACGAATCTTTCCAAGTGATCTGTTTTGAGGGGAAAGTAAGGGCCACCGATAAAAATCAGGGATCGCGAATAGTATCTGCAGGTGAAGGCTATCTGTATCACCATGACCAATGGGAAGAAAAACTCAACGTCACGGATACCCAACCTTCCTGGCTTCAGGAGGAAACCAAATTTGACAATGTGCCTCTGGCCATGGTGCTGAAAACCCTGGAAAACGAGTATGCCATACAAATCATCAAAAACAATGTGGAGATGGAGCGTAGGTTTACGGGATCTATTCCCAATAAAAACCTTGCGCTCGCTCTGAAAATCGTTTTTGACCCTCTGGGCATTTCCTATGAAATGAAAGAAAGTAAACTCACACTTAGTGAATAACATAAGAGTATGATCAAAACGCTTTTGGTATCACTGGGACTCCTCTCCACCATGTGGGTGGTCGGACAGTCCAATGATCACATGTCGCTGACCACTGCTCTTAACAGTTATCAAGAGCGAAATGAGATAAAATTCTCTTACGATCCCGAGTTGCTGGAGCAAATAGCTATGCCCAGGGGCCTGGACACCCTGAGCCCTGCCAACTTCATCGGGTTCATTGAAAATCAGTACCCCCTCAAGGTAAGTCAGGTACAAGACGCATATTACACCATCGCACTCACGGAGCGTTTGTACTCCATCAGCATTTCTGACTCGGTGGATGGAAAAACGATCGCTCCATCCCAGGCCACAGCCCTGATCAATGGGCAGCCCATAGCCAGCACAGTGTCTGCAGACAGACTTGATTTTCTCTATAAACCCAACCCTACAGATCAGGTAGAAATTTATGCCCTGGGCTATATCCGCAAACCTATCTCTTTTGAGCAGCTGATAAACAGCAGATCGGTGGTACTTAGTCTTCACCCCCAGATCATAGAATTGCGTGGTGTGATCATAGAGGATTACCTGACCAAAGGGATTAACATGAACCCCTCTAACCAGAGCATTTCTATCAAGGTGTCAGACCTTCCCCTGCTTCCGGGCGAAACTGACGGTGATATTTTTGCCTCGCTGGCAGCCCTCCCGGGCATTACCACACCAGACAACCGGCCGGGTAACCTTTTCATCAGGGGAAGTTCTACAGACCAGTCATTGATTCTTTTCAATGACATTCCCATCTATCACCGTGGACACTACTATGGTACTATTTCGCCCTACAACCCCAAAATGGTGGATGATGTGAAAGTATACCGAAATGGCTTTCACCCTAAAATGGGCGGCCGTGTAGGTGGTGCCCTGGAGATCAACTCCACAGATGAGCCACAGAAAAATCTGAATGCCGGTTTAGGATCCAATACCCTCTACGGAATGGGCTATGCCAAACTGCCTTCCAAAAATAAAAAAACAGGCTTCTCGATAGGTGCCAGGAGATCTTATCCTTATTCTTTCAGTTCCCCAAAACTCAGGTCCATCTCTCAAATGGTCTTCGCTGGCTCCGCGCTCCTTGACTCTGCTGGAAACCTGCAGGAGGATATCGATGTGCTCTTTGAAGATTATGTAGGAAAAATCACCCATCAGGTGAATGATAACAATCTCCTGACACTCACTTCCGTCTATTCGCGATCTGACGTGGCATATCGGGTTTCTCAAAAAAGATCGGACGAATCCAATCGGATTGAAAATCTGGGGCTTAACCTAAAGTGGAAATTGGTGATCAATTCCAGATTGGTTTCCAGGTTCTCGGCCACCTCTTCCGACTATCGGTTTGCCTTCAGAAACCTGATCACTCCACCAGAATCAGCAAATCTGAGATTGCTGGAAATCTACTCGACCAACGAGCTTACTGACTTCCGTATTCGGGAGGAATTTTCTCTGGATATGGACCAGGGAAACCAGCTGCAATTTGGGGTGGACTATAAGTATCAGAACGCCTATTATGATTATCAGGACATCACTGTGCGAGATACCATCGTGCAAACCCGCGGCGCTGACCAATATGCCCATACGGCCTCCCCTTTTGTGAATTTCGAATGGAACTCATCCAAAAAACTGTACGTCCAGTTAGGTGCCCGGGCCAACTACTATAGCAAACTGAATGACCTCAAAGTGGCCCCACGTATCTTCGTCAACTACTTTGCCAACAAGCAGCTCACGGTGAAAGGTTCTGCTGGATGGTACTACCAGTACCTGAGTCAGGTAAAGGTTTTGGAGTTCAGCGGCGGTGGGTTTGACAATGAGCTTTGGTTACTCGCCGATAATAAGGATACACGAATAATCAATGGTTTTCAATCTATGACCGGGGCCATACTCAACCTGAAATCATGGATTATTGACTTGGAAGGGTACTACAAGACTGCAGATAACATCTCCTACTACAGCGCCGGTAGATTCTCATCACGCGGGGAGTTTTACTTTGCTTCGCATCTGATATATGGTGCAGACCTGTTGATCAAGAAACAACTCAGCAGCAATGCTTCTGCTTGGGTCGGGTACTCATGGGCTGAATCCAAAATCATGGTAGATACGATAAGCGACACCCGTTTTGAGTCCCAATTTAGTCAACCACATGTATTTTATGTCGGGGGTTCTTTGCAGCATGAGGGATGGAAATTTTCACTCGGCTGGAACTACGCCTCCGGCCAGTATGCCAGGTCGTTCCGCGTGAGTGAGGCTGAAACCAGTTACTACAGGTTTGTTAACCAACTACCCCCAGATGCGCCAAGACCAATTGATAGCTATACCGACCTGGAAGACAGGTACCCGGCAGTGCACACCCTGAACCTCTCTGCCTCCTATCAGCTACCCAAAACTGAAGATCGAAAATGGAGCTCTACCTTCGGCATCTCACTGATCAATGTGTACAACCAGCAAAACCTCACGGACAAAGCCGTTCGCGCAGGCAGGCCAACAGCCTTTCTGGTCGATCGTTATGCCATTGGCTTTGCGCCCAATCTGATGATCACTGTGGAGTGGTAGTGCCTATAACCACTTAACTTTTTCCTCTATTGGTTTTCTTTTGATCCGGCCACTTGGCGGGTTGGCGTAGCCCATGTAAAACAGGCCTATGCAGCGCTCTTCTTCTGCCAGTGGCTCAAACTCTGAAAAATACTCCAGCAGATCGGGTGTACTCCAGTAGCAACCAATGCCATAAGCACAGGAGGTAACCCACATGTTTTGCACGGCCATGGCCACAGAAGCAACCTCTTCCCACTCGGGCACTCTTTTCCTGGGGTCACGCTGCATGCATATGGCGATCAGAGCACCGGCTTTCTGAGGGTTCATCTTTAACTTTTCGTATTTGGCCACCGAGAACGACTCCAGGCCATTGAGTGACCTATACTTTTCCGCCATGAAGGTGCCAAATTTTTTGAGGGTAGCACCTTTCATGACTTTAAATCGCCAGGGCTCTGTGAGCTTATGTGTAGGTGCCCAGTTGGCGTTTTCCAGGATGTTTCGGATAATCTGATCCGGGATTACCTTATCTAAATATTGATCCGGATATACAGACCTTCTGTTTTGCAATAGCTGGTGCACTTCTTCAATCGTCATGTCGCAAAATTATAAGCCTCAGGCTAGAGTAGTGCCGTATTTATCCATGAATTTCTCAATCTTATTTAAATGTAGTCCGGTAGCATTGACTTTATTAAATGTTTGCTTCATTCTTAAGCGGATAAGCCTTTATATTTGCAATCCAAAATTGGAAATGCACTCGTAGTTCAACTGGATAGAATACCAGATTTCGGCTCTGGGGGTTGAGGGTTCGAATCCTTCCGAGTGCACTATTTGATAACCAATCAAAATCAAAACCTTTCATATTTTACGTATGAAGGGTTTTTTCTTTTACGACCTACCCGTATTATCCATCGGTTTTCATATTATTGGTTAACAATTCGGTTAACAATAAAAGTGTTAACCGAATATGCTTTAATTACCTTTAAATGAGTTTTTTTGATCGTTTTTGATTATATTTAGATAGGGATTCGAACCCTCGATCCCTACAATAAACGTTAAACTAACCGCTTAAATACCAATAACTATGGCAACTCACTCTTTCAGCATTCTTTTTTGGCTCTTGAGCAACCGTATTAGTAAGAAAACTGGCGAAGCTCCTGTAATGGCTCGAATTACTGTGAATGGCAAACGAGCAGAGATATCGACTGGTAAGAAAATCCATCCATCCAAATGGAACGTGAATTCTGGCAGAATGAAAGGTAGCTCTGAAGAGGCGAGAGTCTTCAATAGATCATTAGCTAATATGCATTTGGACATTGAGAAGATTTATGTTGGTCTTAGAAACGATGATCAATACGTATCTGCTCAGGCGATCAAGAGTATTTATCAGGGTAAATCCACGCATCAGCACTCTGTCTTGGAGCTTTTCAGATATCACAATGAACAACTCAAAGCTCAGATAGGTCAAGGGTATGCTGAAGGAACCTGGAAGCGTTATTGCGCTGCATTGAACCATACCGAGAATTTCATCAGATATCATTTCAATAGAGATGATATGTCTTTGTTAGAACTAAAGTATGATTTCATCACAGAATTTGAATTTTATCTCCGGACTGTGAAGAAGATGAGCCAAAATACTGCAATGAAATATCTGGTTTATTTCAAGAAGATCGTTTTCATTGCTATCAAGAATGACTGGATACAGAAGGATCCTTTCGCCAGGTTCGAGATAAAAATGAAGGAGGTTAAGAAAGGATACCTGACAAAGGAAGAACTGCGCAATCTCTACACTAAAAAAATCAAGATAGAGCGATTGGATCAAGTCAGAGATGTGTTTCTATTCTGTTGCTATACTGGTTTGGCCTATGTAGATGTGGAGAAACTGACCCTGGAAAATGTTTCTATTGGTTTGGATGGGGAAAGCTGGATTTTCGTAGAACGTACAAAAACTGGTTCATCCTCAAATGTTCCACTACTACCCATTGCCAAAGAGATCATTGAAAAATATAAGGATCATCCAGTAGTAAGGATTCATGGCAAATTACTGCCTGTATGTTCCAATCAAAAGATGAATGCCTACTTGAAAGAGCTGGCTGATATCTGTGGGATCAGTAAGAATATCACCTTCCATATGGCCAGACATACATTTGCAACAACTGTAACACTTTCAAATGGAGTAGCTATTGAGACGGTTGGCTCAATGCTTGGTCACAAAAACCTAAAGACAACTCAAATCTATGCCAAGGTGGTACAGGAGAAAGTAAGTCAGGACATGAAGAAATTGAAGAGTGTACTTGGTGACTTAGGAAGCTCAAAAGCAGCTAATCAATGAACTGCTCCACAAATTCAGTTATTACATTTTTTGGTCGTAGGATTCGAATCGGATTCATATACCCTCTATATCAATGGCTTATAAAGTCACTTATACGGTTGTTGACAGCATCGAACTGTTTCCCACAATTAATCCTGATTCTAATGAAGGATTTTTTTATCAAAATGTATGATATAATATTCATCTTAAAGGTTCATATTAATTATATTAGTAACATGGAAGCTACAATAGAATTATCAAGAGTATTGGTTATTTATGGATTAACGAAGAGCTTTGTAAGAAAAAGTGTGAAATGTGGTGTTTTAAGGGTGAAAAGTGGTTCGAAAAAAATAAAAAATCTGAATATTACATTTGAAGCCGTGGATATCCATCAAGTTGGAGAAAAGCTTCGGGTATATCACAAAGGGAACAAGAATTTCAGTTGCGATGAGTTATTAAAAGCATTAGACAAGTCGTGATTCCACGTTTTTAGTATATTCTTCTCTAAGTATTTCATCAGTAAAGGCTAATAGCTCTTTTCTAGATAATTGAGGGTTAAAATCATTAAATAAACTTACAATCCTCAATTTGAACATATTATTCGTGGTTTGTTCGAATATTTTGTGGTTTTCATTCTGATAGAACAGCGATCTTTTTGTTGCTTCTTTTTCTGTTCTATTCAGTAGGCCTCTTACTTTAGATTTGGTACCAAAATATCGATAAAGTCGAGCGTGAAATTTGTTGGTCAATTCAGATTCTATAATATCCCTACTCTGCTCAAAATTGTGACCAAAGGTTCTGTAATAGCATGCAAGAAATATTTTTGTTTCGTTTTTGAGTTTACCAAGTAGTCCTTGAATTAATACTTTTTGCTTTTTACTTAAGAGTTTTTTACCGGTCTCAAACAAAAAACTGTCAACGGGACCAGTTATATTTAATGTGGAGTAACTTTCCCCGGTAATTGAATATTTATAATACTTCTTATTGCGAATCTCGGATAGGAACTCAGCTTTCTTTGAATCATAACTATCAACATGGTGAAGTAAATCTTTACCTACTAGTTTTGATTCAATATGATCAATACTAATGTCTTCTTCTATTAGAAAATAAGTGTCCTTCTGTAGAAACTTTGCGTATTCGGATTCTTTCAGAATCCAATCGTAATTTCCGTCACCTCCACCAACTTTTTTTGTTCGCTTACAAATGATGCCAATCAAAGAATCAGAAAGCCATATTCTCGTCTTTATTTCATTATTTAGATTTTGCTGATAATCTAAGTTAAGAACAATAGGTTCTAATTTTAACTCAGTATTTTCCTCTAAAATCGAGCAAATTTTATTTCTTACTAATTCAGAATCCGCAAGATGAGAATAGGATAAGAAATATTTAGCAGTGAATGGGTTTGAGTTAAAGTTGCTGATTTGAATAAGAAAAATTGCAAATTCCTTTAATTGATTCAACCAGATTTCGTGAAAATCTAACTTTTCAAGTTCTTCAGTGTCCCCAGTGTCATATTTTAGTTTCATTTTTGACAATGAATTTAATTCATGACAATTCTGAATTAGATTTTCATAGCTCTTGGCCCCCAGAAGTTGATCTACTTCTTTTTCTAACTCTAATAGTCTTAGGTTAAAATCTTTTTTTGGACTTATTCCTATTAACTCATATAAGTCATTCAAAAGTATGTAAATGAATAAGTAAGCATACTTTGACCAAATGATGCTATATGTGTTTCTTTCAAAAAAAAAGTACTCCTCATAAAACTTATCAGTTCTATGTAGTGTGCCATTTTTGTAATTTTCAAATCCATTTAAAAATTCCTTATTTTTCGATGGAAAAGCCTTTGAGATTTTAGAACTGATAGATGAGCCAAGAATTTCTTCTATTATACCGCAGTTTATGAGTGTATTTTTTAGATCAGATTCCTGCGCTATTGAAGTGAAAGTTTGAGTTATGTCATGAATATATTTTCTAGTTATAACCGATAGGCGATTATCCAATGTGTTGAATAAAGGCACATTACTTCTTATCAGTTCCTTTTTTGATCTTCTGTTTTCATTTGGCCTGAGGTAATAGTAAGCAACATTACAGTCAATTTCATGCCCGTTGATTTCTTGCTTGATCACAATCGGCGATATTAGAACAGGAACCGGACCATATCTGTGCACTGCTACAGAAAATTTTGAATAATCTTCACTTTCACTGTTCTTTAATATCTTAAATGCAAGTAATTTATCTTGGATGAAATTTCCACTCTTAAATTCATGAGTCAGTCTTTTTAGTTCTTTCCACCAAAGTTCTTCTTCCTTACTGGAAAATTGAGGTGTTGCGGACGAAGAGATCATTAAGAGGTTTCTTATATCATTACCTCTTGCAAGGTCTATTGTCAGATCTGCCAGCAGATATTCATTTTGCACCTTTATCGTGCGTGTAAAATAAGGACTTCTCGTATTCACAACTAAATCATATTACGTCTACTATAATCCTAAGATACTGAATTATTTTTTTTATGGAGTTGTGATACGTTACTTACAATGGAAAGCACATCGGCATACTCTAGAAGTTTTTTCCTGGTTTGATTTATTTCCGATCGTATTTCTACATTAAACTGCCATAACCTCTCATGTTCTGTTACAGATATATGATTCGGCTTCTGAGCTTCCCAGTTTATAAGTGCAGGATGCCATTTTGAGAGAATAGGTCTTAATATTTCATTTAGAACTGAAACGGAAATATGTCCAAGGGTAATATCATTTGGGTTTGCTGCGCTAGCAATTGAAGGTCCATACTTTTTCAATATTTCTCTCGTAATATCAAATAGCGAGTAATAAGAAGTTAGGGCTTCACGGAGATTCCCTTGATATTCGTGCAACTCAGTCATGGTAATTCTCGTAATTAACTCAACGTACAACTCCCATGCTGCGCTTCTTTGCTTTTCGTCAATTTCCCAAATACCTTCTAAAGACAGGAATCCTAAGTTTACTTTAATTTTAGACGTGGTAAGCTTTGTAATCATAAGTAGAAATATAAGTAATGCTCTTTTTTTAGGGTTATCAATTTGAGTGGTAGAAATCCAGATTACTTCTTATGGACTACTACTCACCCACATTTCTCCAGTTTCCGGATCTGCTATGATGACAATATTATTCTCCCAGCAAGTGCAGTATGTTTTTGTAGAGACTTTAAAGTTGAATGGTGTGGTTTCCTCACCATCAAATATCAACTGATCAACAGGGAAAGCTCTTTTCTCCATTGATGGCCAAAGGTTAATTAGCTCAATAACCTCTTTATTAGGATGTCCATAATCAAAAGCAGTTCCTAAGCCTCGCTGACTATGATGTCCTGCACTGATAACGGTGATTTTTGGATCCATCATTTGCAAAAGTGTTGAATCTGTAGCATTGTGAGAACCATGGTGGCCAGCTTGATAAACATCCGATTTGAAGAGCTCAGGATAATCTACATACTGGGCAGCTAAATATTCAATGCCTTTCTCCTGTAGGTCTCCTGTGAATATGAATGATGCTTCGCCATATTCTACTTTAATCACCAGACTATTGTTATTTGGGTTAGAAAAATAACTTGGGTAGAACTTCTCACCATTGACCTCTGTTCGTTCTTTCAATCCAACCTCTCCAGAATAAACTTTGATAACTGGTCCATAGCCATTGCAATCAAATGGATCTATTTCCTGATAATAAAGACCATTAGGTTTATAGTTGATTGCATCTTGATAGTTTAAATACTTGACTTTCGCTCCCTCACTTCTAGCAAATTTTGGGACGTCTTTGTTTTTGCTCAAGTAATCTTCGGTCGAAACGATAGCTTTCACATTAAAGTACTTACCAATTTCATCTAGTGATTCGGTATGATCATTGTGATTATGGGTGATCAATATTGTGCTAATTTCTTTTTTGAGATCTTCTCTTCTCTCAAAGAATTCATTTAAGTAGTTAATTAATCGCTCAGAACTTAATCGCTGATGGGCTTTAGAGCCGATTTGCGCTCCTGCATCTATAAGTATGACACCACATTCAAACTCAACAAGAGTGGCATCTGCCTGACCTATGTTGATATAATGAACCTTAATATTCTGATTGCCAACTTGAGAAATAGAAGGAAATGCTATTAGTGTCAGTAGATGTATGAGGTAGGTCTTTTTCATAAGGAGTTAGAGACCGACTAATCATTATATGGTGAGGTATATTTTGTGATTATCAAATTGCTGATTATCAATAACTTGATCAATACCCCTTTTTAGGTATTTAT